>Ga0169931_10000041_pt1 | contig 166485 bp, 138 predicted proteins | sample Kivu_15m_20L_FD_129675 | JGI IMG/M metagenome (GOLD analysis project Ga0169931, IMG submission 129675) | Freshwater microbial communities from Lake Kivu, Western Province, Rwanda to study Microbial Dark Matter (Phase II) - Kivu_15m_20L... | ecosystem: Environmental > Aquatic > Freshwater >...
CGGAATGATCACCATCACGGTGAGCAGCAGCATCTGGGTGATGAACGGACTCGACTTCGCCGCCGGAGACGCGACCGCCCTCCCCGCGCCCGTCGTGTGACCGCCCCGCGATCCGCACGCGGCGAACCCGCAAACGCATCGCATCACTGCGGGACCTGTCCTTGCCGCCGCGGCGATCCCGGTTGACGGGTCGTCGCGTTCCGGTGTATCACGGCGCGTCGCCACGAAAGGCCCACGCATGAATCCGATCCGTTCCCTGGTTCCGCCCGCTCTCGTGCCCATGGCCCGCCGCGCGAAGCGTGCGTTGCGTTCGGTTCGTGGCACGGCCCTGAACGCCTCGCTCGGGTCCGATTGCCGGGCCGCCATCGAGGTTCGCAAACCCTTGCTGCTCGCCGAGAACGGCAAGCCGTTCCCCGTCGAACTCGCGATCACGAACCACTCGCCGAACGTGCTCTCGGGCGAAGGCTCGCATCCGGTGGGGATCGAAGCGCGGTGGAGTTCGTACGCCGGGGCCGGGTGCCGGGCGCCAGTCGCGTTCCTCCCGCTGCCGCGTCCCGTGTGGCCCGGCGAATCCTTCACCCACACCTTCTCGCTGACGGCTCCGGAGTCGCTCGGGGACTACGTCGCGGACTTCACGCTGGTGCAGAAGGGCGGGCCGCGTTTCGAGCGGATCGGGCGCCGCGCGAAGCTGGACGTGCCCGTCAGCACGTGCTTCGCCTCCGAGTTCAACTACCACGACATTTACGCGAACGCGGACTTGAACCGCGACTTCTGGTCCGCGTCCGGTCCGCCGTCGCAGGCCGAGTTCGAACGGCTGATGCCCATCAAGCTGAAGTTGCTCACGGATCAGGGTCTCACGCAGGACGGCCGCATTCTGGACGTGGGCTGCGGCACGGGGCTTCTCGCCGCCGCCGCCGAGCGGTTCCTCTCCGATCGCGGGCGGTTCTTCGGCACCGATCTCGCGAAGGAAGCCGTGGCGTTCTGCCGCACGAAGTACGCCCGCCCGAACTTCCGCTTCGAAGTGAACGGGATGACCACGCTTCCGGTGGCGGACGAACGCTTCGACGCGATCACGTACTTCAGCGTGTTCACGCACACCTACGTGGAGGAGACGGCGCTGCTGCTGGCGGAGTCGCGTCGCGTGCTGGCGCCGGGCGGGTTCATCTTCGCGGATTGTTTCACCTCGCCGCTGGTGGAACGGAGCCACGGCAGCCGCTACGCGGTGGAAGTGAATCGCGAGTTGCTGCTGCGGCTCGCCGGGGTGGCGGGCCTGAAGGCGGAGTTGATCATGGATTCGCCGTGGAAGGGCGAGGCCCGCCGCGAGTTTTTCAAGTTCACGCACCTCGGCTGATCGTGGCCCGTCGCGAAGAACGCCAGCAGCAAACCCGGCCGGCCGAAGACCGCCGGGACTTCCGATCCAGCGTCCGAATGGAGAGTGGGTCGCGCAGCAGGCTCGCAACGCCTCCATGCAGATGGACGACTGGGACCTGCCGATCAACCACCTCATCATCGACCACGATACCAAGTTCACCGACCGCTTCGACGCCGTGTTCGAGGCCGAGAGCGCCGAGATCAAGCGAGTCGGCCCGCTGGCCCCGAACATGAACGCCTACGCCGAGCGCTTCGTGCAGACGCTCCGCAAGGAGTGCCTCGATCACTTCGTCGTCTGCGGCGAGAAGCACCTGCGGCATCTCGTGAAGGAGTTCGTCGCCCACTACCACGAGGAGCGGCCGCACCAAGGCCGGGGCAACGTGCCGCTCTCCGTGCCCGATCCTGACAACCCGCCGACGCTGCCGTTCCCCAAAGGCGAAGTCGTCTGCCGCGAGCGGCTCGGCGGCTTGCTCAAGCACTACTCCCGCGCCGCGGCTTGAACAAAAACTACGCTCAATTCGCCATCGCCGACTGCTCGGCGAGCGTGGAAGCTTGCGCTCAGCGGAGCGAACCCTGTTGCGAGTCGGTCCGGTACGTCTTGCCCGGCCTTCGGAATACCCGAATCGTGACATCGCTCGACTTGCGATCCGGCCCAACTGGTCCTGAATCGCCCGCGAATCCCGCGGACAACATTTTTGCACAGGTAGGTTGTCGCACAGAGCACAGGAGATGGTTGGGACGTTACTCGTCCAGTTGGCCCTCTCCGAGGGGGAAATCTTCACACCCCGTCCGATCCCCGGTGAAGATGGTGTGGAGCAGACCATTTAGAGTCGGGCAGCCGATCAGACAAAGCCACTCGTCATGGAGCAGGTACGCACGCCCACTGGGGGCCAGCAAGACGGCGTACCCACCGCCATGACCAATGGGACTCAGGGTCTCGCCCACGATCTCCTCTGCCCTAGCCACACCTTCGGGCGTGAGGAAGCGGGCTGCCCCTCGCGTGTCGAAGGCGAGCCAACTGATCCCACCCTCGGGAAGATCAAACTCAAGCCCACCCAAGTTGCCGAAGGCCGCGACAGCGAAAGGGTGGACCCGGAAGCCGTGTTCGGACAAGTACCGGGTAGCATCAGCGACATCAACCTGCCGCGACTCACTCCAGCCAGCATCACGCAGGCGTTGAGCCACGCCCTGTTCAAACTGTAACAACGGCTGGGTCACTTCACGGCCCCTCTGCTGGGTTGAACGGGAAAGCCCTGGGGGTCGGTAAGTTCCCCTCACCAACGCCAGGAGGAAACTGCACTCCTCGTGGTAGCGGCGAGGCTCTGAGGAATGGGTTGAGTTCCATGATGCCGACACAGTTCCGACAGGGTGTCATGAAGTACCACGCCGCCTCGGTCTGGCTGTACTGGAAGCCGCCGCGAGTCACCAAAATCGTACCTTCCGGCAGATGACCCCCAAACGACTCGGCCAGCCCGCGAACGGCTTGGGGCATGCCGCAGACGCCGGGTGGGTAGAACTCGCGTTGCGGATTGGGCAGATCGAGGATGTCCAACCTCCGAAGGCCGGTCAAGCTGCCGGGGCCGCCGCTCGGGCGGACCACTACTGTCCCCGTCTCCACATGAACGGCCCCTTCCACGACGCTCGTCGCGTTCGGAAGGCCACCACTCCCCTGCAACCGGACACTTTCCCGCCACGTCTGACGCCACAACTGGTTTGTGGGACTCGTCATCCATTCGACGTTCTCCGCCCCGTACCGGTTGGCGAAAAGCTGCTGCCAATCCGCTGAGAACATCGGGCGGCTGTTGCTGGCGGCACTGCTCCCGGCGCTTGGGGCGAAAACTTCCGGCGGAGTTAGCCTAACGTCGAAGCGATTAAGTGGCCCAATGAAATCGTGTGAGTGTACCGCCACATGCGGCTGGTGCGATCCTTCGCGACTAAGGAACTGCCACGTGTCATCGACATGGTTTGTAGCTCGAAAAGCAGTTCCGCCCCCAAAAGTCGCAAAAGTCAGTACCGCGTCGGGAGTGAACGTTCCGAACACGAAGCCAATGGCCCTCGGATCGCCCGCCCAAAAACTTCGATTCAGTTCCGCGTGCGCTGTCATCGCCTGCTGCATTTGATCTCGGTAGTAGGGCTCGCCGAGAATGTCTCCGATGAACATGAAAGCCGTGTCGGGCAAGAAAAGGGGCGCGGCCAAGGCTTGAAACACGCCATGACTGAAGCCACTGACGAATTGTCCGGCCGGAGTCTGAACGAACTCACGGAACGGATCCGGCCGAACGGGCAGGAATTGCATGGCAGGCCTCGGCGTATGTCCGAGCGCCAGGAGTTCCGAATCCGTCATCGGCTCCGCTTCGAGTACAAAGGGGCGACGATAGTCTGTGATGACCCACAGGCCGTCCTCCCGCTGGTACGCGTCCTGCTCCATCTTGTTGTTGTTGAAGTATATCCACCCGCCTCCAGGGACCGGTTTCCAATTCGGGTCCTTGCCGATGTTCACCTTGGCGGGATCGTCCGTCACGTTCACGATGGGCAAGTTTTCGGGTGGAACGGGTTTTCGGCCGCCTCGACCATTCACTGGTTGACTCGCCATGCCATTCGGATCGACGGCGTTCGTCGGCGAGTTGCCCACATACCGTCGCGGGTTGACGTCCGGGCGGAGGCCGAGGGGGTCTTCCTGTTGCCACGTTCCGGTGTCCGCGTTGTAGTCGCGGGTGCCGTTGCCGGCGGAACTGAGCAGCGTGATCGAGTCGCGCTGCATCATCGCGAAGCCGAAGCGGTCCGGCGGGGAGCCGGAGATCACGGCGCCGAAGGCGTCGTAGCCGATCGCGTTTGTGATGCTGCCCGAGTTGTCAAGGACCAACCGCACCGAGCCCTGGAGGTCGGTGGAATGCCACGATACCACGCCGCCCGCCGTTTGACGAGCGATCGGCGCCCCGAACTGCGGACCGGAGATCGACCGCGTGGCCAAGGCGTTCGAGCCGTCCAGATCGGCCCACGCTTCGAAGCCCTCTCGCCCCAGCGCACGGGGTTTGGCCGTGTCCCAACCGTCCAACGCGAAGCGCTGCGTCGTGGCCGTCGAGCCGTCCCACGCGTCGCGTTGGATGCGGTTCCCGAACGCGTCGGCGTCGTAGGCGTACGTCACTCCGAGGCGAGATCGACTCGGGTGCGATCCGGAGCGGCGAGTCCCACTCGATCGGGGTGAACCGGTCACCCCGGGCGCCGCTATGCTGACCGGGATGGACCTCGCGACATTTAAGGAGTTGCTCTCGGCGGCGGGGCAGGTGGCCCTTGCGGAAGCTGCACGCCTCGACCCGACCGAAGCCGGGTTCCTCGCGGCGTACGATCGGCTTCGCAAACGCTTCCCGCCCGAACTCGCGAAGGCGGCCCTCGAAACGATTCTGCTCCGGGTCAAGGCCCGCCCCCGACATTCCCGTGCGGATCGGCTTTACTTCACTCGGGAGGCTTTGGAGCAATCGTCGAGCGGGGTCGTGGCTCGGTATCGTGCACAGCGGTTCGCGAAGTTCGCGACTGTGCTCGATCTCTGCTGCGGCGTCGGCATGGACGCCATCGCGCTCGCCGAGGCGAATCGCACGGTTCACGCGATCGATTCCGACCCGTTGAAGCTGGCCATGGCGGAGGCGAACGCGGCGGCGGCGGGCGTCGCGGATCGCATCCGGTTTCATCTGGGCGATGTGCTCGCGTTGCCGCTCCCGGCGGCGGATGCGGCCTTCGCCGATCCCTCGCGACGAACCGGCGACCGCCGCCACCTCGATCCGGAGCAGTATCAGCCGTCCCTGAGCGCGCTCCGCGCCCGATTCCCGGCCGCGTTCCCGCTCGGGGTGAAGATCGCTCCCGGAGTCGCCCGCCGCGACTTCGACCTTCTCCCGGCCGAAGCCGAGTTCATTTCCTTGGGGGGCGAGTTGAAGGAGTGCGCGCTCTGGTTCGGAGAACTGAAGACGTGCCACCGCCGCGCCACGATCCTGGGAAACGAGAACGTCTCGCTGACCGATCTTGACGAAGCCTCGGACTCCGGTCGTTCACGCGACCGGCTCGAGGAAACGCTCTACGATCCGGATTCGTCCGTGATTCGTGCAGACCTGCTGGACGGGCTCGCGCTTCAACTCGAGGCCGAGCCGTTGGAACACGGCATCGCGATGCTCGTCGGGCCGGGTCCGATTCCCACGCCCTTCGCCACCGCGTATCGGATCGAGGCGCGGCTTCCGTTCAAGCCCGAGGCGATTCGCGAGTTCCTGAAACCGCTCGGCGTCGGCCGCGTCACGATTCTCACGCGGGCCGTCGAGGTGGACGTGAACGCGCTCGCGAAGAAACTCAAGCTCGCGGGAAGCGGGCATCGCCATCTCATCCTCACGCGGGCGGGGGGCAAAGCGGTCGCGATCGTCGCTACAATTGCCGAATGAACCTGCCTCAATGCTTGGACGTGGCGGTGCAAGCGGCTCGCCGCGGCGCCGAGATTCTCGAATCGTGGCGTTCCCGCTTCTCCGTGAAGGAAAAGGCCCGCGCCGATCTCGTCACCGAGGCCGATCGCGCCTCGCAGGACGCGATTCAGGCCATTCTCGCGGGCGCGTTCCCCGATCACCGTTTCCTCGGTGAAGAAGACGCGACCGGGCAGCCGATCGAGTCCCTCCGCCCCGCCGCGGACGCCCCGCCCACGTGGATCGTCGACCCGCTGGACGGCACCGCGAACTACGTGCACGACGTGCCGACGTACTGCGTCTCGATCGGGCTCTGGGCCGGCGGCGAGCCCGTGCTCGGCGTCATCCTCGACCCGCGGCAGAACGAACTCTTCACCGCGATCGCCGGCTCCGGAGCGAAGCTGAACGACAAGCCGATCCGCGTTTCGAGCACCGCCTCCGTGCGGGACGGGCTGATCGCCACCGGCTTCCCGGCGAACTTCGCGAAGCAACAGAAGAACCTCGCGCTCTGGGCCAAGGCCTCGGAACAGGTGCAGGCGCTGCGGCGAACCGGGTCCACGGCCTTGAGCCTCGCGTATGTCGCCGCCGGCCGCTTCGACGGCTACTGGGCCTTCGACAACTGGCCGTGGGACGTGGTCGCGGGGTTCGCCCTGATCCGCGAGGCGGGCGGTTTGGTGACCTGTGCCGACGGTTCGCCCCTCGATCCGTTCCGCCCGGACAGCCTGACCGCAAACGCGAAAGTTCACGCGGAACTGCGGTCGATTCTGAACGGTTGAAGATGCGAGACTTCAGGAGCGAGCGATGGCCACGGCCTTTCCCGACGTGCTGCCGGACGAAGAGACCGAAACGCGAACGCGCCGCCAGCCCCCCTACGCCGTGATCCTGCACAACGACGACGTCAACGGCATGGAGTTCGTGGTGAACGTGCTCCGCAAGGTGTTCAGTTACTCGGCCGAGAAATGCCTCGATCTGATGATGGAAGCGCACAAGACGGGTCGGAGCGTGGTCTGGATCGGGACGTTGGAAGTGGCGGAACTCAAGGCGGATCAGATTCATTCGTGCGGGGCGGACCCGGCGGCGAAGGCCAAGGGCGCCGAGCCGCTGCGAGTCACGGTCGAGCCGACCGCATGAGGCGAGGGTCGAAACGATGGCGAAATCGATCGGGGCCTTCGGGCCGGCTCGGGCCACGGCGAGCGGCTCGCCGCTCTCCGCCAGCGAACTGGCGAGCCTGGACGCGGCCTGGCGGGCGAGTTCCTATCTCGCCCTCGGCATGACCTACCTCAAGGCGAATCCGCTGCTCCGCGAGCCGCTTCGCCCCGAACACGTCAAGGAGCGGTTGCTCGGTCACTGGGGCGCGAGCCCGGGCCTCGCTTTCTGCTATCTCCATCTCGGCCGCCTGATCGCGTCCCGCGACATCGAGGCGCTCTTCCTCGCGGGGCCGGGGCACGGCGCCCCCGGCGTGCTCGCTCCCTGCCGCCTCGAAGGCGCCTACGCCGAGGTCTACCCCGATTGCGGCGACGACGAAGCCGGACTGCTTCGCTTCTTCAAACAGTTCTCGTTCCCCGGCGGCATCGGCAGCCACTGCACGCCGGAAACCCCCGGCAGCATCCACGAGGGCGGCGAACTCGGCTACGTGCTTTCGCACGCCGCCGGAGCCGCCTTCGACAACCCGAATCTGATCGTCGCCGCGGTCGTGGGCGACGGCGAATCCGAGACCGGCCCGCTCGCCACCAGTTGGCACATCAACAAATTCCTGAACCCGATTCGGGACGGAGCCGTGCTCCCGATCCTCCACCTGAACGGGTACAAGATCAACAACCCGACGATCTGGGCTCGGGTCCCGCACGAGGAGTTGGAGGCGTTCTTCCGCGGCACCGGGTGGACGCCGTACTTCGTGGAAGGATCCGACCCCGCGACGATGCATCAGGCCATGGCCGCGACGCTCGAGCGCTGCGTGGACGAGATCCGCGCCGCTCAGAAGCAGGCTCGCGAGTCCGGAGTCGCCTTCCGCCCGAGATGGCCGATGATCGTGCTGCGGACTCCGAAAGGATGGTCCAGCCCGAGCGAGGCGAACGGGCACAAGCTGGAAGGAAGTTGGCGGGCGCACCAGGTCCCTCTCGCGGACGTGAAGAAGAATCCCGAGCGATTGAAGCGCCTCGAAGACTGGATGCGGAGCTACCGGCCGGAGGAACTGTTCGACGAGCAAGGGCGTTTCCGTGACGAGTTCCGTGGCGTGCTTCCGAAGGGACCGCGACGGCTCGGAGCCACTCCGCACGCCAACGGCGGCCGTCTCAAACGGGCGCTCCGCATGCCGGACTTCCGAACCTATGCCGTTCCGGTGGCGAAGCCGGGCACGGGCGAGGCCGAGAACTGCCGCCCCCTCGGGTCGTTCCTGCGCGACGTCATGAAGTTCAACTTGAAGAACTTCCGTGTCTTCGGACCGGACGAGAACACGTCGAACAAGCTCAACTCGATCTACGAAGTGTCCAAGAAGATGTGGCTGGACGAAACCTTCCCCGAAGACGCGGACGGCGGCGAACTCGCGCCGGACGGGCGCGTGATCGAGATGCTCAGCGAACACACGCTCGAGGGGATGCTCGAAGGGTACCTGCTCACGGGCCGACACGGTTTCTTCAGCACCTACGAGGCGTTCGCCCACGTCATCGATTCGATGTTCAACCAGCACGCGAAGTGGCTCACGATCGCGAACCGCCTCTCGTGGCGCGCCAGGATCGCCTCGCTGAACCTGCTCATCACCAGCACCGTGTGGCGTCAGGACCACAACGGCTTCACGCATCAGGACCCCGGGTTCATCGACGTGGTCGCGAACAAGTCCGCGGAAGTGACGCGCATCTACCTCCCGCCGGACGCGAACTCGCTGCTGTGCGTCGCGGACCACTGCCTCCGAAGCGAAGGCTACGTGAACGTGATCGTGTCCGACAAACAGAACCACCTGCAATACCTGGACATGGAGGCGGCCACGATCCACTGCACGAAGGGGATCGGCATCTGGCCGTGGGCGAGCACGGATCGCGGGGCCGAGCCGGACCTCGTGATGGCGTCCGCCGGGGACATCCCGACGAAAGAGGCCCTCGCCGCCGTCGATCTCCTGCGGCAGGAGTTCCCGGACCTCAAGATCCGGTTCGTGAACGTGGTCGATCTCTTCCGCCTTCAACCGAGCGGCGAGCACCCGCACGGCCTCTCGGATCGCGACTTCGATTCGCTCTTCACCACGAACAAGCCGATCCTTTTCGCGTTCCACGGCTACCCGTACCTGATCCACCGGTTGGCGTATCGCCGCACGAACCACTCCAACCTGCACGTTCGCGGGTACAAGGAGAAGGGGAACATCAACACTCCGCTGGAACTCGCGATCGTGAACCAGATCGACCGTTTCACGCTGGCCATGGACGCGATCGACCGCGTGCCGCGGCTTCAGGCTTCGGGGGCCCACGCGAAGGAACGCTTCCGCAACCTTCAGATCGCGTGCTTGAATCACGCTCACGAACACGGCGTGGATCAACCCGACGCCGCGAACTGGACGTGGCCTACTGTCGGCCAGATTGACAAACAAACCAGCATTCCTGGCGAACCGGCGACGTGAGTCGCCGGGTTGCAACCCCAACCCGGCGACTCACGTCGCCGGTTCGCCAAAACCACGCTGCCGCAGGTGGCTTTACTTTCCCGACTGTCAGCAATGGATGAATCGATTCTGGTTCTGAACGCGGGCTCGTCCACGCTGAAGTTCGCGCTCTTTCCGAAGGAATCGGGCGAGGCCACGCTGCGGGAATCGATCCCGATGGCGGACGGCGCGCTGGACTCGGTCTTCTCGCGATTCGACGGACGCCGCGTCGCGGCGGTCGGCCATCGGGTCGTGCATGGCGGCCGAAAGCACGCATCAGCCACGCGGTTGAACGACGCCACGATCGCGGAACTGGAAGCGCTCGTCCCACTGGCCCCGCTCCATCAGCCGCACAGCCTCGCGGAGATCCGTGCGGTGCGGGCCATGCTGCCGAACGTGCCACAAATCGCGTGCTTCGACACCGCGTTCCATCGCACGATGCCGGAGGTGGCTCAGTGCTTCGGGTTGCCGCGCCGGTTCACGGAGGAAGGCATCATTCGCTACGGGTTCCACGGGCTCTCGTATCAGTTCATCGCGGCGAAGTTGCCGCCGACCGGGCGTGCGATCGTGGCCCATCTCGGGAACGGGGCCAGTCTCTGCGCGATGAAGGATCGCCGCAGCGTGGCCACGACCATGAGCTTCACCCCCGCGGACGGCCTGCTCATGGGCACCCGTTGCGGCGCGCTCGACCCCGGCGTTCTGCTTTACCTGATGAATCATCGCGGCCTCTCCGCCGCGGACGCGGAGCGCCTCGTGAATCGCGAATCCGGGTTGCTTGGCGTCTCGGGGCTGTCTTCGGACATGCGAACGCTTCTGGAGTCGAGCGACCCCCGCGCCGCGGAGGCCGTCGATCTCTTCATCTATCGGATCGGCCGCGAGATCGGTTCGCTCGCGGCCGCGCTCGGCGGGTTGGACACGCTCGTGTTCACCGGCGGCATCGGCGAACGCTCCGCAACCATCCGCGACCGCGTGACCGCGGGCGCGGCCTGGCTCGGATCCTTCGAGACTCGCACGATTCCCACCGACGAGGAACGCGTGATCGCGGACGCGACCCGGGAGATCCTCGCCGGCTGAAGCGTCACTCCTCCGGGAACCGCAGGTCGATCAGCTTCTTCGTTTCGTCCGCGATGCGTTTGGACTCGGCCTTGAAGTCGTGCCCGCGCTTCCCTTCGTGCAGCGAGTACATCACCAGGAACTTGTCCCGGTAGATGAACGCGTGCATGTGGGCGGACTGCTCGAACTTGTTCCCCGCGGTGGCGTACATCTCGATCACGTCCGACACGTGGGACTTGCCCACGTCCCGCGCCACGACCTTGAAGCCCACCATGCCGTTGTCGAAGGAGTCCGTGGTGAAGCGTTCGTCCTTGGCCATCTTCGTGATGTAGGCCTTGGGTTCGCCCGCGTCCTTGAACTGCCGAACGACCCAGTGATGCCCGACGACCGGCACGTTGTTCGAGAGGTTTTTCGAGGCGATGCCCGTGCGCGGCCCCGCGGATTCGTTCTTCCCGCAGTACTTGGCCAGATCGCCCGCGCAGAAGGTGGTGCCGTCCGACACGATGACCTTCGCGAATCGTTTGTCCACGACGGCGCCGTCCCCGTCCTGGAAGCCGCGAGGCCCGGCCGCGACCGGCGCCTTCGGCAGCAGATCCGTGCGATCCATCTTGAACGCTTCGGGATCCTCGGCTCCGCCGTCCGTCGGGAGGTCCGGGGTGAAGTCCGTCTTGGGCGTGAACTTGCCGAGGTCGGTCATGTGAACGAGGCAGCGGATCCGTTCGCCGCCCGCCTCGGGGTACAGGTTGAGGATCATCGGCGTGCGGTACGGGTTGATCTTCGGCGTGTAGAGGGTCGTTTTGCCGTCCTTCGTGAGGCCGACGAGCGTGTTGCCGAACTCGAAGCTCACGCGGTCGCCGTTGGCGTTCTTCCCGGTCCACTTGGTCTGGCCGAGCCCGGGTTCGAACGGCGTTCCGGCCTTCGGGGGCTGCGGGTCTTTCGGACCGGGCCGCAGGTTCTCCGCGACGCGGCCCGGGGCCGGGGTGAATCGCCGCGAGCGGAGCGTGCCCACGGTGAACTCGTACAGCGAGCCCATGTTCGTGGAGTCGAGTCGGGTCGCGTTCTCCCAGAGCCACCGCATGTTGAACCGGAACCAGACGGGCCGCGCCACGTTCACGGCCGTGTTCGCGTTCACGACCTGCCCGTTGAGGTTGAAGAACCAGCGCAGGTTGGCGTCGCCGCCGGCCGGAGGTCGGGCATTGGCGAAGGCCAGCCACAATCGGAAGACGCGTTGCACGTCCGGGTTGGCCCATGGCGCGGGGCGGCGGAGCGCCTCGACTCCGTCGTCCGGGAGTTGCGGCAGCGTCGGGTTCACGCCCGGAACGGCGACGAGCGGCGGCAGTTCGGGCTCGCGCACGTTGGCCTCGCGGCGACGGCGAGTCTCCTCGAGAGCGGCGCGCGCGTCGATGAGCGGCCCGATCCGCCAGTCCGTGTCCAGCGTGCGGCCGGTGCGAATCAGAATCGCCGCGGCGTCCGCGAGGCGGATTTCGGGATCGACGGACTTCATCAGTGCGACGACCCCCGCGGCGTGCGGGCAGGCCATGGACGTGCCCGAGAGAAACGCGTACGGCTTGTCCTTCTCCGCGAACCCGCTCCAGATCTCGTGGCCCGGCGCGGAGACGGTGGTGAACGAGCCGTAATTCGAGAACTTGGCCCGCTGATCCTCGCGCGTGGTGGCGGCGACGCTGATCACGCGCCGCGAGAGCGAGTAGGCTCCGAACTCCGCGGGGATCTCTTCGTTGCCCGCGGCGACGACCATCACCGTGCCCGCCCGGTTGGCGCGATCGATGAACGGAGCGAGGCCGCGGAGCTTGTCGTCCGCCTGGGCGAGGAACCGCTGGGCGATGTCGTCGCGTTCCATGTCCGTCTTCGAGATGCGCCAGAGCTTGAGCAGCGCGTCGTCCACGCCGCCGAGGCTCATGTTGATGACGGCGGCGCGGCGATCCACGGCCATGGCGATGGCCGCGGTGATGTCCGCGTCCGTGCCGTTGATGAGCCCGGCGTTCTCCTCCGGGAACGCGGGTTTGTAGTAGAGCGCCTGCAGCGGCATGAGCGGGCTGCTCGGCGCGACTCCCGCCGTGCCCACGCCGTTCCCCGCCTTCCCGCCGATGGTCACGGCCACGTGCGTGCCGTGGTTGCGCACCTCCTGATCTGAGTGGCGCTTGGCCCCGACGCGAATCTTGCGCATGCCGTCCTGCATGGTCGCGCTTCGCGTCGCGAAGCTGAACGGCTCGCTCGTGCGGCCCTCGAGTTCCTCATGGTCGAGCACGGCGCCAGTGTCGATCACCGCCACGGTCGGCCCGCCGGTCGTGATCTCCCACGCGGCCGGAACCTTGATCCGGTACAGGTTCCAGTTGTCCTTGTCCTCCGGTTTGTCCGCCGGCTTCTTGAACACGGGATCGTCCGTGACCTCGATCCGCGTGGACTCCGCGAGACCGTTGAAGGAAACGCCCGCGACGAACGGATGGTTCTCCAACCGTTGCTTGAGTTCGGGTAGCCGATCGTGATCGGTTTCGAGCGCCACGGCGTTCGCGGATTCGATCTTCGCCACCACGGTGTACTTCGCTTCGAATCGCTCGAAGATCGGGCGAAGGTCGTCCGCTTTCACGCCGGCGTGGAGCGTGACGAGGAGTTGACCGCGAACGATGTCGCGTCCGGCGCGTTCGTCGCGGACGACGGGCGGCGGAGCGGCCCGCTTCGTGGCCGGCGGCGCATCCTTCTGAGCGGCGCAAACGCCGCCGAGGAGCAAACCCAGCGCGGCGAACGCCGCCGCGCGTTGCGGAAGTCTCATGTGAGAACCCTCGAGTGTCTCGGTCCGCGCGGGCCCGATCGGATACCCAGCGTATCCGTGGCGAAGTCCGGCTTGAAGGGAAATGGTCGAACGCGCCGCGGAACGGCCACAATTTTCGTTCGTTGTCCGAGCTCGATGGCTTGGCTAGAGTGCCCGTGCGGCTTCCACTCCCACCGCGACGTGTAACGCCCCATGAATCCACGGACCACGAACGACCCGAACGCCGCCGCCAGTCCGGGCGAAGGGGTCGGCGCCACCACCTTGGACCATCTCGGTACTGCCTCCTCCTCGACCGGCCTTCATGTGCCGGGCGAACTTCGGACTCACGTGTCGGACATCCCTTCGATCCCCGGCTACGAGGTGTTGAATGTCGTGGCGCATGGGGGCATGGGGTACGTGCTCCGTGCGCGGGACACGACGCTGAAGCGGGATGCGGCGATCAAGCTGCCGTTGGGGCGGCTCACGCCCGAATCGCGAGAGCGGTTCCTGCGGGAAGCGCGGGCCGCCGCCGGGTTGCGACACCCGAACATTTGTCGCGTTCACGCCGCGGACGTGACGGCGGACGGCACGCCGTTCATCGCGATGGAGTTCCTGGATGGCGTGACTCTCGCGGAGCGGCTTCGTGGCGAAGCGTTGTCTCCGCGTGAGGCCGCCGCGTTGCTGGCGACCGTGGCCCGCGCCGTCGCCGCCGCTCACGAGCATGGGATCGTTCATCGGGACATCAAGCCCCAGAACGTGATCCTTCTGAAGGAGTCCGGGCAACCGGTGCTCACGGACTTCGGCTTGGCGAAGGAACTCGGCGAAGGCGGCTCGGACGTGACTCAGAGCGGTCAGGTGATGGGCACGCCTTCGTACATGGCGCCGGAACAGGCCGCGGGCCGAATCGAGTCCGTGGGCCCAGCGGCGGACGTGTACGGCCTCGGCGCCGTGCTCTACCAGATGCTCGTGGGGTCGCCGCCATTCACCGGGCCCGTCGGCGAGGTGATTCGCAAGGTGCAAACGGAGCCGCCCGCCGCGCCGCGGCGGCGCGCCCCGCATTTGCACCGCGATCTCGAAACCATCTGCCTGAAGTGCCTCGAGAAGTCCCCGGGCGATCGGTTCGCTTCCGCCGTCGAACTCGCGGACGACCTCGAACGATTCGCGAAGGGCGAGCCGATCCGGGCGAAGCGAGCCGGCTTTGCGAGGCGAGCGCTCTGGGCTCTGCGGCGCAACCGGGGCCGCGTCGCCGTGGGCGCCGGCATTCTTGTGGCGGTCGCGGTCGCCGCTTACGCGTTGGATCAGGCCAACCGCCGCGGCTCCGAGGCGAAGTTGACCGACGAGCAGGCTTCGATCGTGGACTCGATGCCGACCGAGGATTGGACCGTCGACGATCTTCGGAGGCTCGATTCGCTCGCGGACGGATTGGCCTCGCGGGATGCGGATCGCGGCGCGAAGACGCGGTCCCGGATCAACGAGGGGCTGTTCGATACCGCTCAACTTCGCCTGCGGAAGCCGACCTTCGACGAAGCGGATCAAACCTATGGCGAGACCGTGATCGGCTGGCTGAAACCCCGTGACGCCGCGCTCGCGGAGCGGCTGGACCGGGACGTGCGATCCCGGCTCAAGGCCTGGGTTCCGGTGTTCCGCATCGAGCCGACGCTCCCCGAATCGCTCGCACACTGGGACCCGTTCCGACACCCGAACTCGGCGCCCGCGCAAATCCGAGAAGGCCGCGTCGTGCTCGGAGCGGGATGCGGCGCCCTGGAATCGGACTCGCATCTCACGACCGCCGCCTGCACCGGGAACTCGGAACTCGAGGTGACGTTCCACACGGACTGGGAAGGACAGGACCAGGTCGGCATTCTGCTTCACGTCCCGAGTCGGCGGCCGAACGGCGGCTACTCGCTGATGGTGAAATCGAGCCTGCCGCGAAACGAGAATCGTCCGGGGCCCAACCTTGCGGAAACGCGAGCGGCCGCGGCCGATTTTCGGATTCAACTCCTTCGCGGGGACGTGGTGATTCGCGAGCGGCGCCTCGCGCCGGAGCTATTGCCCGCGGGTCGGCTCGTGCTGCTGATTCAGAGACGCGGCGACCGCGTTCAGGCCCAGGTGAACGGCCAACCGCCGATGACCTACGTCGACTTGTTCCCCAAGTCGGGCGGCGTCTTCGGGGTGCGTGCGTCGGCCGGATCGGGAATCGTGCGGATAGAAGGGCGACGTCAATCCGAGGCGGCGGCCCCGAGCGCGGTCGAACGCGGGGACGCGTCGTTCGAGGCCGGAGACTACTCGGCGGCTTTGGCCTTCTATCAGAATCAGAGCGTGGCCTCGGCGGGAACCGAGGCGGCGGCGCAAGCCCGATTCAAGGCCGGCCTGGCCCTCCTGCAACTTGGCCGCATCGACGACGCCCGCGATCGCTTCGCCGAGCTTCACGACGAAGCTCGAAAGCCATGGTCCCTGCTCGCGGGGTGTTATCGCGTGGTCGCGCTCGCACGCGGCGGCAAACTCCCCGAAGCGGATCGCGTGCTCGAGCGGCTCACCGTGGAACTCGCCGCGGTCGAGCGCGGCGAGGAGCGGGACGAACTCGTCGGGCGCCTGCCGGAAGACGTGCGGGACGAGATCCTCGCGGCTCACCGACGCTCGGCCGGCGGGCTTGGCTGGTTTCGCGACGATCCGACTCGAGCCGAGAAATTGCTTCGCGTCGTCCGTGCCGAAGAAGCCCTGGGAGTTCATCGGGACACAATTGGATGGACGCGTCTGATGTACATCCGGGCCCTGCGGATCACGGCCGATCCGGAGGACGCCAAGGAGGCCCTTCGCCTGTTGGAACACTGGTTCGCCACGGAGTACCTGCCGGATGCGCCGTTTGGCACGCTCGGGCCCCGTCTCGCGGCCGAGTATTCTTGGATCCTGCGAGAACGCGGCCGGTTCGTGGAGGCGCTGGCCTTTCTGGATGGCCGGCTGCACGCGACTCCCGGCGTGATGCGACCGGCGAACTTCTCGCTGCTACTGGAACGGGCCCGCGTCGAGATCGCGATCGGCAAGCCCGGCGACGCCGAAGCCACGCTGGAACTCTTCCTGAGGGACTGCCCCGAGCCGGCTCGCCATTACCGCTGGACCGCGGACGCCTGTCTCATGCTCGGCCTGCTGAAGGATCTCCGGAACGATCCGGCGGGCGCACGCGAGGCGTGGACCCGCGGACTCGTGAAGAAGCCGCTCACGGATCTCCACCGCGAGGACACGGCTGGAGGGATCGGGCTCTTCCACACCGTCGCCCTGCAACTGCTCACGGACACGCTCAAGGACGACGAACTCGAGGACCTCGTGCGAGATGTCGGTGTGCGGATGGAGTTCGGGAAAGTCGTGCTCCAATTCCTCACGAAGCAGGACATTCGCGACGCGGCGAACATGATGCGGACCGCAATCCGGCGGACGGACGGTCGCGAAGAAGCGCGCCAATTCGCGTTCCAGACGCCGAGCTTCCGCGAGTACACGCGGCGGCCGTTGATCCTCGCCGGACGCGAGGCCGCCCGCCAAGTCGCGTTCGGCGGGAACGTGACGCCCGAGCAGGACAACATCATCGCGAAACTGGCTCAGGAGGGCATGCGAGCCTTCGCCGAGAACCGCCTCGGGCTCACGCAGATGGCGCCGATCGTCTCCAAGGCGAGCGGGCGCCTCCCGGTTCTCACGTTCGGCTGGAAGCTCGAGAAGTCCATCAGCGATCCGACACTTCGCGGGCCGGCCGCCTGGTTGCTCGGCCATTGCCTGCTGCGAAAAAATCAGCCGGCCGAGGCCGAGGCCCACTTCCGACTCGCGACAACGGACGCTCCAGCCGGTTCGCCCCTGAAGAAACTCGCGGAAGCGGAACTGACCAAACTGAAGAAATGAGACTACCCCTCGAGGAAGTCCGTCAAACTGCGATTGAAGGTGTCCGGATTCTCGACGTTCGCGAGATGCCCGGCGTTGGGGATGCGAATCAGTTTGCCGCCGGGGATGCGTTTCGCCATCGACTCGGAAAGGGCCGGCGGGGTGATCGCGTCCGCTTCGCCGACCACGATCAGCGTGGGAACCGCGATGCGCTCCAAACCCGGCGTCGCGTCGGGTCGGTCCCGCAAGGCCGCGAGCCCGCCGATCACGCCCGCCGAAGATTGACGAGCGGCGATGCCACGGACGAACGCCACCGTGTCGGGGCGGTTCTTCTGCGTCTCGTCGCTCATCACCTTCGGCAACATCACTTCATAGACCTTCGACGGGCCGAACTCTTCGGTCAGCTTGATCAACCGATCGCGGTTGTCGCGGCCCGCGGCATCGTCCGCCTCGCTCCGCGTGTCCGCGAGGATGAGCCTGGAGAGTTTTTCCGGATGGCGGCGGGCGAAAGCCATGGCGACGTATCCGCCCATGGACAGGCCGCCGAGCGCGACCGTTCCGAGTTTCAACGAATCGAGCAGGTCCGCCACGCGATCCGCGGCGGAGTCGATGGTGAAGCCCGGATCGACGGCCGAACTTCCGAAGCCCGGCAGGTCGACGGCGATCACGCGACACGATTCCGAGAGCGGCCGCTGCGGTTCCCACATCCCCCGATCGAGCGGGAACGCATGCAGGAGAACCAGCGGCGTGCCGGAGCCGATGTCGGAACAGGCGAGCATCACGAGGAGCCTTCCCGGGCGAGAGTCTTGACGAGGACCTGCGAACGGCGGCCGTTCAGTTCGTACCGCTCGCGACGGGCCGGCGGAAGATCGTCCGGCGTGCCGAGCGCGAATCCGGCCTTCTGCACGAAGTAGTTCACGGCCTGCGTGCTGAGGCAGAACAGTTGCGAAAACTTCCGCTGGCGTGCGAGGCTCTCGACGTACGAAATCAGCTTCGCTCCAATGCCTTGGTTCGCGTAGCGGTCGTCCACGAAGACGCTGGCGAGTTCGGCCTTGTTCTCGGCGGGGTACGTGTGCATCGCGGCGCACGCCACCGGATTGCGATCCACTTCGAACACGAAGAAGTCCCCGATGAGCTTGTCCACGTCGGCCCGCGTTCGCTTCACGAGTTCTTCCGCCCGGACGCCTTGTTGAATGAGGCCGAACACCGCTCGGGCGTCCTTCTTCTGAGCCGGGCGGATGGACTGATACTCGTTGGCGTAGATCAGCGTGCCGATCCCTTCGTTGGAGAACACCTCGCCGAGCAATCCCTCCTGCTCGCCGCCGTCGATGATGTGAATCCGTTCGACCCCTTCTCGGCCCGCACGGATGGCATGGTCCAGTTTCGTGACCGCCTCGCGGGAGAGTTCGCCGCGGTGTTTCTTGATGAAGGCCTCGGCCTCCTGCACCGTCATTTGCCGCACGATCTCGCCCTTCGGGCCGCGCACGCCGCCTTCCGTCGTGAGGTAGATCAGCTTGATGGCGCGAAGGCTCTTCGCCACTTCCACGGCCACGGAATCGGAATTGAGCCGATAGGAGTTCCCGACGCCGTCGCATCCCAGCGGCGGGATCACGGGGAGGATGTCCCGTTCGAGCAGTGTCTGCAGGAAGCCGATGTCGACGCGCTCGACGCGGCCGGTGAGCAGGTGATCGACGCCGCCGAGGATGCCCTTCGGGTGCGCGACCACGGCGTTGGGGCAACTCGCGCGCAGATCATTGGCGAGGAGCCCCTCGAGGATCTCGTGCGTGACGCGGTTCGCCGCCGTGATCGCGACTTGGAGCGTCTCGGCCGTGGTGATGCCCGTGCCGTCGATGTCCGACGGCTGGACGCGCCACTGCTCGGCGAATCGCTTCACCTGGTGAGCCGCCCCGTGCACGAGCACGACCTGAATGCTCAGGCTGCGGAGCAGCGCGATGTCCAGGAGCAAGTTCGGGAAGTTCTCGTCTTCGACGACGGCTCCGTCCACGGCGATGACGAACACGCGATCCCGAAATCGGGGCACGTAGCGCAGAATCTCGCGGAAGTGAGTCAGTCGCGTTTGCATGACGGGATTCTATCGCACGAGGGCGGCGGTGCGACGTCGACTCGTTGAAGCGGGTGATAGAGTATCCGGATGCCCACGGACCCGGAACCTGCGGACACCAAGGAAATCGCTCGCCGGCGAAGGCGAGTTCTGGAATCGGCGCGTTCGGTGGGCTTTGTCGGTCGAGTGGAGTATCGACACGTGTATGATCAATCTGGGGGGGCACACTACGGACGCGGCAGCAGTCAGAAAGTCGATTTGCTCACTGTGACGGCAGAAGCGTTCGAGCGAGACGCGGACAGCGAAGACTTCTCCTTGCTCGCGATCGTCGCTCACGAACGTGGTCATCAGATCGTGGCGAGGCATCCCAGACTCTCGCGACGATTGAGCGGATCATCCCTCGCCGCGGAGGAGGTTCTTGCCTCCTTGCTGGGCGCCTTGACGCTCGGTTCCGGTTTCGACTCCGATTCGCTCGTGGCGAAGGCGACCGCGGAGTTGCTGGTGAATGGCGTCGCACCCGATGGAGCTGTTCGACTGATCGAGGAACTTTGGACCACAATGAAGGAACTGCTATGACCGGATCGAAGAAGTTGAAGCAGATTCGTGCGGAATTGGAGGCGGCGCTCGGCTCCAAGCCGGCCGGCGACTCGGAAATCGCGAGCGCGCTCCGTCGCGTTATCGAACACACGCAGCCAACGACGAGGAAGAAAGCCAAGCGCGCGCGAAGCACGAAATCCGCTTCCTGACGTTTCGACATCTCGCCCAGTTCCCGCCACTTGCCACAATTCGCGGCGCGAGTTAAACGATAACTCACCGCCCACGGCACACCCGGACCGGCTCCATGATCGCCGTCGAGCACCTGACCAAATACTACGGCGAGTATCCCGCCGTTCGCGACGTCTCCTTTTCCGTGGAGAAGGGGCAGGTCGTCGGCTTCCTCGGCCCGAACGGCGCCGGGAAATCGACGACGATGCGCATCCTCGCCGGATTCCTCACCGCGTCTTCCGGCAAGGCCACCATCGACGGCCAGGACGTCTTCTGGAATCCGATCGAGGCTCGCCGCCGCATCGGCTACATGCCCGAGAGTTGCCCCCTGTACGCGGACATGCAGGTCGAAGACTACCTCTGGTTCCGCGGCGGGCTGAAAGGAATGAGCCGCACGCAGCGGAAACAGCGGATCGGGTTCGTGATGGAACGCTGCTGGGTGAAGGACGTGCGCCGCCAGGCGATCGGCACCCTCTCGAAGGGATACAAGCAACGCGTCGGCCTCGCGGACGCCCTCCTCGCGGATCCGCCGGTGCTGATCCTCGACGAGCCGACCGCGGGCCTCGACCCGACGCAGATTCGCGAAACCCGGATGCTCCTTCGCGAACTCGGCCGCCAGCACACGATGTTGCTCTCCACCCACATTTTGTCCGAAGTGGAAGCCACCTGCGATTCGCTGATCGTGATCTATCAGGGGAAGGTCGTCGAAGACGGTTCCCTCTCCGCGGTTCGACAGCGCCACAACAACCAGAACCTCGAAGACATCTTCGTGCGGCTCACGGGTCAAGAGGGGATCTAGGCGAGCGGGAAGCGTCAGCTTCCTGTTGCGAACGCAACCAAGATCGAACTATACCATGCGCGCCACGTTATCACTCTTCCGACGCGAGTTCGCCGCTTACTTCAGCGGGCCGATCGGCTACGTCGCCATGTTCGGGTTCCTCGTGCTCACCGGGTTGCAATTCAACCTCGCGCTCACGCTCCTGAACGAAAGCGGGCCTCGCGGCGTGGAGTATCCCATGCAGGTGCTCCTCGGCGGGTCCGAGATCGCGGGCCCGGCCCAGACCGCGGGCGTGCTCTTCTGGGGGCTCTTCCCCGCCGTCACCGGCATCATCACGATGCGGCTCCTCGCCGAAGAGCGAGGCTCCGGCACACTCGAACTGCTGCTCACGGCTCCCATTCGCGATTGGCAGGTCGTGCTCGCCAAGTTCGCCGCCTGCTTCGCCTTCTACATCGCGCTCTGGCTCCCCACGCTGCTCTATCTGCCCGTGCTGCTCGACCTGCACGCCACGTGGAAAGTCGTGGACAGCGTCTGGGTCGTGCTCATGGTAGCGGGGTTGTCCTCGCTCGTGCCCGCCTTGCTGCTCCTGATTTGGAACGTGACGCCTTTCGCGTGGCTGCCGATGGCCGTCGCCGGGGTCGCCTGCCTCGCGACCGGTTGGTACCAGCATGCCACCGTGGATCCGGAGAAGATTCTCGTCCTGACCGCCGGAATCGACCCCTACCCGGCTTTGACCTCGTACATCGGCGTGATTCTGGCCGGCGCCATGTTCCTCTCGCTCGGACTCTTCGTCTCCAGCCTCGTGAAGAGCCAACTTGTCGCGTGGATGCTGGCGTTGCTGCTCGGGCTCGGCTTCGTGCTGCCCTCGCTGCTGCGATGGTGGTTCGACACCGGCTCCGCGGGCTACCGGCTCGTCTACTTCATCAGCGTGCCCGAGCACTTCCGCCGGGACTTCACCCGCGGCATCCTGGACACGCGCCCGCTCGTGCTCTACGCCACGGTCACGCTGTTCTGCCTGTTCATGACCGTGCGAAGCTTGGAAGCCCGCCGCCTGAAGTGATCCTGCAGTCGCCCGCCGACGGAGGTCGCCGGGCCGGAGTCCGCAATGGCCGACGCACGAAAACGAAAAACGATCGGAACGCGATTCCGGTTCCTCACTCGCGCCTTGGGCCTGCTCGGGGTCGGAGCCGCGGCCACCGGCGCGGTCCTGTTCGCCTCCGCGTTCCCCCAATCGGAGACGTGGACGGTCGACACGCTCCGCAGCGCCACGCACGGCGACGCGGGCGGGTACTCCAAGAACGCCTCGATCATCCTCCACGTCGGCCTCTTCGGAATTGCGCTGTTCCTCGTGGTGGAGGTCCTGAGCGGGTTGCTTCTGGCCGCGACTCGCCGAACCGCCGCCGGCTCCGCCGCAACCATCGGCGCCGTCGCCGCCATCGCCCTGCTCGTCTTCGTGAACCTGTATTCCTTCTCGCGTTACACCCGCCGCGACCTCACCCGGGACCGGCAATTCACGCTTCCCGCGAACGTCGTGGACGAACTCAAGCGGCTTCGGCCGGATGACCCCACGACGATCGTCGTGCTGCAGAAGCACCGCACCTTCGGCCTCGCCACCGAACTTCGGGACAGCTACGCCTCCGAGTCCGAGGCGAAGGTCGCGGAGAAGGTCAAGGACCTCGTGGATCAGTTCCGCGAGTTCGGCCCGCGCTTCAATGTCGTCGTGCTCGATACCGAAGAGTTCGGATACGAGTCGAAGCTCGACGGCGTCACGAAGGATGCCCCGGAACTGAAGTCGGCCATCGACGCGGCCCCCGAGAACAGCATTCTCTTCCACGCGAACGGCCGCGTGCAGCGGCTCGGCTTCAACGAGTTCCTTCAACTCGACCGCACGGCGTCCAAAGAAGCGAACGGCGGCCGCGGCAACCTCGTGCTCCTGCCCCAGGGCGTCGAGTCGTTCGCCCGCCGCATCCTCGCCGTGCAGGAACGCCGGCCCAAAGTCGCCATCTGCGTCATTCACGGGTTCCTCGGTACCGAAGGGATGGACGACTTCACCCATGCGGGGCTCAAGAAGACGCTCACGGAACACGGGTTCGACGTGACCGACATCGTGTTGAAGAAGTGGGGCGGCGGACCGCCCGCAGCCGCGGCCTACACGCGACAGGAAAGCAAGATCGAGGAGATCGAAGGCGAACGCGAACTTGCCAGCCTCAAGGTGCTCGTGATCCGCGAAGAGGTGAGCGACCTCGGCAAGATCAAGGAGAACCTCGGCAAGATCGGAACGCGGCCGGTGGAGTTCCGCGTCCGCTTCTACAACTCGCTCTACGAGGGGTCCAAGAATCGCTCCTGGCTCGAAGTCATCTCCGTCTTCAAGAAGTGGGAAGACAAGCTGAGCGAGAAGACGGAGCCGGAGTTCAAGAAAGACCTGATCGAGAAGCTGGACGCTCAGAAGGCCGTGACCGAAAAGCAGATCGCCGAGTTCGAGAAGGAACGTCAGGCGATCGAGGACAAACTCACCGCCGCGTACAAGGACGAACGCTCGATTCAGGATCGCCGCGTGACGGACGTGAAGTCCAAGTTCGCCCGACTGCTCGCGGACGTGGACCTGCTTGTGTTGCCTCGCTACACCATCGCGAACGTCACGACCGGCCGCGAGATTCCGCCCGATCTTCACGCCCTGGAGAAGGATCAGGTCGAGGCGATCCGCGACTTCATGAAGTCCGGGCGGCCCGTGCTCGCGCTCATGGGTTCGATCTCGGAAGCCGAAGGCCCCAACGCCGAAGCGCAGGACGGAGTCGAGAAATTGCTCGCGGATCGCGGCGTCGTGCTCGGCAAAGAGACGATCGTGTTCGACTCGGAGATGAAGATGCTGGCGGCGCAGGGCGTGGCCAGCCAGTTCGGCGCGGGCGGCGGCGCCGAGATCGAACCTCTCCGCGTCGAAGACCTGATCGAGGGCGAGAACAAACTTCAGGAACGACCGGACGCCGAGAAGAAGAAGCCGAACCCGGTGGGCGACGCGGTTCGCCTCTCGGGCCGCAGCCTCGAGCAGAAATTCGATCTGAAATTGAAAGCCCTTCGCCCCGTCTACCTCACCGAAGACGCTCAGAAGAGGCTCCCGTTCGCCGCCGCGTTCGTTCAAAGCGGCACGGACGCGTGGAACGAGATTCAACCGTTCGCCCGCGGCGACCGCGCCGGCCGGGCCACCTACGTGCCGAAATTCGAGCCGACCAAAGAGGGCGACCCGAAGAAGGAGACGAAGGCCGCCGAGCGGCGCGGGCCGTTCCCCGTCGCCGTCGCCGTCGATGGGCCGCTCCCCGCCGAGTGGTTCGAGAAGGACGCGAAGGCGATCCCGAGCGAGCGGCTCGTCGTGTTCGGCCACGGCGGCGTGTTCGTCGGAACCGAACTCAAACCCGCCCAGGAAAAGCTTCTGCTCCACTCCGCGAACTGGCTGCTGAACCGCGCGGACCGCCTCCCCGCCGTGCCCGAGAAAGAGTGGAGCTACCCGCGCGTGCAACTGAGCGAGCGCGACGTCGTGCTGTGGCGCGGCGGCGCCGCCATTCTGCTTCCGCTCGGCGTCGTCGTCCTCGGCCTGCTCAACATGATGCTCCGCCGCACGCGCTAACCCGCCGGCGGGTTCGCGACCCGGAACCGAATCATGAACCTGAAGTCCACCATTTTCGTCTCCGTGCTCGCGGTCGCCGCCGGGCTCTGGTACTGGAAGGGCGAGGAGTGGTCGTCGAAGACCACGGCGCCGGTCGAGTCCAAGAGCCTCGCCGCGCTCGATGCCGATTTTCAGCCCGGCAAACTCACCCGGATCGAGATCACGGGCGAGAACGGCCTCGTGCTCGAAAAGGCCGAGGGCGAAGTGGGCTGGAAGCTGCCCGGAAACTGGCCGCTCCGCAAGGACGAAGTCGCCGAACTCGCGAACCTGTTCACCGGCCTGCGTTCCCGCTTCGTCCCGATGCCGATCGCCGACAACGAAGACCTCACGCGGTACGGGCATGGCGCCGCGGACAAGCCGCTCGTCGTGAAGGTCGCGGCCGGCGGCGCCGCCCACACGCTCGCCTTCGGCGAAGCCAAACCCGCGGACGGCGACTCCCCCTTCACTCGCCCCGCGTACCTCCGCATCGACAACCTCCCGGAACTGATCCGCCTCGGGCCGGACGTGATGCCCATGCTGCGCCGCCCCGCGGACAGCTACCGCCGACGCCAACTCTTCCCCGATTCGGAACGCGTCAAGATCGCCGCCGGCGGATTGAACAACCCCTTCGCCCCGAGCGCAGGTTCGACCGTGACGCCGCTCATCACGGACCGCGCAAAAGAGATCGAGGTGAAGTCCACCACCAGGCTCGGTTCGCTGTTCGGTGTCGCGATCCCGCGAACCGTATCGTTCAAACTCGTGCGAGTGGCTCCGTTCCCCAAGCCGATCGCGGCCGAAAAGGGAGGCGAAGCGACAGTCGCCCCGCAACGCATCGCCGAGGCGTGGGAACTTGCCGCGCCGCAACGCGATCGTGTGGACGCGGACAAACTGCAAAGCCTGCTCGCCACCATCCCGGATCTCTGGGTCGAAGAGTTCGTGACGGACGCCTCCAAGGCCGCGTTGGACAAGCCCGAGCGCACCCTCGTGGTTCGCCACCCGGACGGTTCCAAACTCGAACTGCTGGTCGGGGCCGTCGCCAAGACGGTCGAACGCGAAGTGACGGTGAACGCGCCGCCGCCGATGCCCGGATTCCCGCCCACACCCATGACGCGGAAGGTGACCGACGAATACCGCTTCGCCAAGCTCGCGGACAATCCGCAGGTCTTCTTGCTGCGGGCCGAGAAGCTCAACGATCTGTTCCCGAATGCGGAGAGCCTCCGCGATCCGCAACTGGCCGCATTCAACGAGGACGACGCTCAGGAAGTCCTGATCGCCCGGCCGGGACAGCCCGGCGTGAAACTCGTGAAGAAGGACGGAAAGTGGATGGTGGATCGCGCGGGCGAACTGGTCGCGGCGGATGCCGTTCCCGTGGGCGAACTTCTGCGACAGATCGGCGGTCTGCGTCGCGGCACGGAGGCGGTCGTCGGTTCGCCGGATGTCGTGACCGTGCGGATCGTCACGAAAGAGAAGCGAGCCGAGGGCGAGCCGCCCGCGGAGCCACGCACCATCCAAGTTCACCTCGGGCAGCCGAAGATCGGCCCGTGGCCGGCGATTGCCAGCGCCACGTCCGCCCTCGTGGCCGTGGGCGTGGGAGCAAACGCCGAGGCCGAACGGATCGCGGCCCGCGTCGACGGCTGGCCCCGCGTCAGCATGGTGGATGGCGCCGTGCTCAAAGCCATCGCTCCGGAGGCCGGCTTCCGCGACCGCACGCTCGCCAATTTCTTCGCCGCGGACAAACTGACCCTCGACCAACCCGGCGGGCCGCTCACCTTCACCAAGAAGGACGGCGCCTGGAAGCAGACGGCGCCCAAGGAGGCGGAAGTGGACTCCGCCGCGATCGACGACCTCGTGACGACGCTCGGCCGACTTCGCGCCGAACGCTTCGTCCAGGACAAGCCGACCGCGGACGACCTGAAGCAGTACGGCCTCGTCACGCCTCGCGCGAAGTGGACGGTGCAGAACGAAGGGAAGGACGCGATCGTGCTGCTCGTGGGACGGGACAACTTCGCCAAGCTCGCGACCGGCGACGCGATCGTGGCTCTGCCCGCGGAGGCGACCGCGAAACTGGTCGCCGATTACCGACCAAAGAAAGTGTGGAGCCTGGACGAGGCGCGGGTCGAAAGCATCGAAGTGAACTGGGCCGGAAAGACGTTCAAACTGCGGCGGCAGGGCACGGGCTGGGAAGACCCGGCGGCCCCGAAGGACGCGGTGAACGATCGTGCCGTCAGCGAATTGCTCGCGACGCTGGGGGCGCTCAAGGCGGATCGCTGGGCCACCGCGGACGCCAAAGCCGCGGGGCTGGAGAAGCCCACCGGCGTCATCACGCTGACCCTGCGAGACAAGTCCACCCGTGTCGTGAATCTTGGAGCCCCCGCGGACGGCAAGAAACTCCATGCTCGCACCGCGGACGCGAACGCCGCCATTTTCATCCTTGGCGAAGCGGACGCGGCCAAACTCACCCGCGAGCGTGCGGCGTACATCGACCTCCCCGAGAAGAAGTGATCGCAGAAAACCTTCGAGCGGGTGACGGGAGGCGCCTCCCGTCACCCGCTCGCGGGCTTACGTTCCACTCGGGCGGTCCCTTCTCACTGGAACTCATAGCCGATCTGGAAGCTGATGCGGTCGCCGGGGAGGCGACGGATGTTCGTGATGTACACGGGCATCCCGCCGCCGAGTTGGCTCTTGCTGCTCGGCGTCGTGTACGGAGTGAAGGCGCTGTTCGCCTTGCTCGGATACGGCACCTCCGTGAGGAAGCTGCGAGGCCCCTCCGCTCCCTGCACGCCGTGCGATTCCTCCAGCACCGGCTTGTTGTTCACGACCCGCCAGATGAGCAGGCCCCCGGCGGGGAGCGATTCGTCGAACCCCTTCCGAGCGCGGTTCTCCAGCAGGAAGTACTCCTGACCGTCCGCCCGGACCATGACCTTGACGCACTGTGTCGGGTCGCCTTCGATCGGGTCGAGAATCAGCTTCTGCGGCACCCGCGGGTCGACGATCTTCGGCTTCAGCCAGCCGAGCATCTCCTTGCTCCACGCTCCGAAGTGTTGCGGCTTCCCGTTCGGCTGCTGGTTGGACATCGCGTCCCACACCCAGGCGCCTTCCGATCCGGGAAGTTCGGGGCGGGCGTAAAGGTCGGGCAAGCCGAGCATGTGGCCGAACTCGTGGCAGAACACGCTGATGTCCGTCATGCGGTTGCCACCTTCCTGCACGATGAAGTACGGCCAGCGCTTGCTCGTGGCCTTGTGATTGACGTTGGCGCGGTGCGGCCAGTAGAGCCCGCCGCGAGTCGTGTTCACGCGGCTGCCCGCATAGAGGAAGAAGATGCCGTCGTAGCCCTGGAGCGAGTCCTTGCCGTTCTTCTCCGTGTACTTGTCCAGCGCTTCAGTGAGCAGGCTCTGTTTCTCGCCCGAGTCCACGCCGTTCCCGGTGGAGTACTCGCTCCGCTTCTTCTTCACCTCGACCCAGCCGATGAACTTGCCGTCGATTTTGAGTTTGCCGTAGCTGATCTCGCGGAAGTAGTCCTGCATGCTGCCGTGCACGGTCTCGCCGGTGGCGGACTTCCCCGTGTACACGCCCGTGCTGAACATGGACTTCTCCCAGTCCGCGTCCTTGATCTTCTCGTTGTGCTTGACGTCCGGATACTCGACGCCGAGGATCGCGAGTTTGTAGGCGGGCTTGGTCCAGTATCCGGGAAGGCGATCGTCCCAACCGCGACCGCCGAAGCCGATCCCGCCTTCGGGCACGAGCGTCACCTTCGCTCCGTCCCGCTTGCCGTTGCGTTCGAAGAGCAACTCGATGACGTCGCCGGGGCGGCGGCTCGCCAGGATCTCGCGGAACGCGTCCGGCCCCGGGGTGTCCTTGCCGTCGATCTTCGTGATGATGTCCCCGACTTTGAGGCCGCCCTTTGCGGCGGGCATGTCGTCCGTCACCGCGTCCACGCGGGTGCCGCTGCCCTTGGGTGACGCGTCGGCCACGTTCACGCCCATGACCGCACGCGGGCCCGTGCTCTTCGGCTGCGTCGTGGGGTTGAGCACGGCGGAGAGATCGAGCGGCTTGCCGTCGCGAACCACGCTCATCGCGAGGGTTTCTCCCGCGAGACGCGCCCGCAGCAGATCGCGGGCTTCGGCGTCGGACGTGACCGCGGCCCCGTCCAGTTTCACGATCACGTCCCCTTCGCGAATTCCGGCTTCATCCGCGGGCGAATCGCGTTCCACGGCCTCGACCACGGGCCGCCGCTGCGAATCGCCCTGAATCACGATGCCGAGATACCCGGCGGCCACGGGCGCGGATTTGAACGTCTTCGGGTCCGCGGCCACGGCCTGGCTCACCCCGATGTACCCCTTCAGCGAGTGGTGCGGGGGCGGAGCCACGGGAACGGGAATGCGCCGCGGCGGCGGTGCGATCTCGGGGCCGTCCTGAGCCGCCGCCACGCCAATCATCGCGACCGCGAGCACGGCCACCGGAAGGAGTCGAAGTCGAATCATGATGAGAGCCCGATGAGGGACAGTTCGATGTGGAGGTAGGAAAAAATGTACTCTGCGCCGAGGCGCGGAGCAATCGGCATGTCGAATGTCGAATGTCGCCGAACGAGTGGCGTCCGCTAGAAGAAGCACTACCGCGACGCTCCGAAGCGCCGATTCGATTCGGGCTTCGGCCCGCCGACATTCCGGAGACCGAAGTGGACATCTTCTCACGATTCCTGCCGCGGCGGTGGTGGGCGAAGCTGCTGGTCGGGATGCTGATCTTCCTGGTGATCGCGACCGCATCCGCGTTGATCGAGCGGCAACGCGGCGGAAGCCACGGGCGGGAAGAAGTCGAGGCCGCGGTCGGCGAAGCGGATCGCACCGATCCCGATTGGCGATGGGACGCGCTGAACGCGAAGCGGACGCAGCCGCCGGAGGGTCGCAACGGGGCGGATCTCATTCGACCGATCGCGAACGCCGCTCCGAAAGAGTGGGGCAAGCGGCTCCTCGGGCCCGAGTGGAACGCCGAACGCGACGTGCCCGCGAACATCCGCTACCCGCAGGAACTGATCGACGAGGTGAAAGCCGAGTGCGAGGCCGCGAAGGACGCGATCGCCATCGCCCGCACGATGAAGGATCGCCCCACCGGTCAACGCGCCATCCGCCTCGAAACGGACGCCATCTCCACGAAGCTGCCGGACACGCAGGACACCCGCGTGGTCGTGAATTTGCTGCGATGGGATGTCGTGCTCGCGGTCGAATCGGCGGACGCGAACCGTGCCGGTGATTCGCTCGGGGCCATGCTCGCGACGTCGCGTTCCCTCGGCAGCGAGCCCTTCCTCATCTCGCAACTCGTTCGCATCGCCTGCCGCACGATCACGACTCGACAATTGGAATGGGCCCTCGCGCAGGGCACGCTCCCCGAAGCGAAATTGCAGGAGCTTCAACTCGCGATCGCGGACGACGCCGAGGAACCGCTGCTGCTTCACGGGCTCCGAGGCGAGCGCGCCGCGATGGACGTGCTGCTCGCGAACCTTTTGAGTGGCGCCGTCGACCCCGGCGCATGGCGCGAAGTCGGGGACGTCCATCAGGGCGTGGTCGGCCGCGTCGGTTGGTGGTGGTACCGCGGCTGGCGGCTCCATGGGGACCGCGCCCGCATGCTGGCGAGTTTCAACACGTTCATCGAGCGGGCCAAGCTGCCGGTTGAGGAGCAAGCCTCGGACCCGGCCGCGTTCAAGGATCCCGAGTTCGACGACGAGCACCGCATCTACAAACTCATTTTCCCGTCCGTTCAGCGCGTGTCGCAGAGTTGGTGGCGATCCGTGGCCGAGACGCGATGCACGGTCGTGGGCGTGGCGTGCGAGCGATTCCGGATGAAGCATGGCCGATGGCCCGAATCCACGGCCGCGCTCGTCCCCGAGTTCCTCCCGGCCGTGCCGCTCGACCCGTTCGACAAGCGCCCGCTTCGCTTCAAGCGGCTCGACGACGGCCTCGTGATTTACTCCGTCGGTCAGGACCGCGCCGACGACGGCGGCGACCTCCGCCGCATCGAGCGGCCCGAAGGCAAGGACGAAGGTTTCCGCCTCTGGGATGTGAAGGAGCGGCGCAAGAGCAAGGAGTGATTCGTGTCCCGCACGCCGAAGTAACAAGGCTGTAACGGCGGCCAACGGCGACCGCCGTTCGACGTCTGACGTGTGTACCATGTCTCACACACGGAGGACGAATCATGTCCATGTCGCGTCGCCGGTTTCTTTCGCTCTCGGGGGCCGCGATGGCCGCCGCCGCCTCGGGTCGAGTCTCGCGGGCCGCGGCGGAACCCGCCTCGCTCGCGGACGGCATCAACGCCTTCGGGTTCGATCTGTACCAACGGCTGAGCCGAACGCCGGGCAACCTCGCCTTCTCGCCGACGAGCCTCTCCACGGCCTTGAGCCTGACGAGCGGAGGAGCACGCGGGAACACGCTCGCCGAGATGAACACGGTTCTGCACCTTCCCGCGAATCCGCACGCCGAGTATCGTCGCTTCCTCGAACGAGTCTTCGCTCCCGGCCGGACGAAGAACCGCCCGTACGAACTCACGGTGGCGAACGCCGTGTGGGGCCAGCGCGACTACCCGTGGCGCAAAGAGTTTCAGGCGCTTGCGAGCAAGGACTATCTCGCAGGTCTGTTCGAGACGGACTTCGCCAGGAGCGAGGCGGCTCGGGGCGCCATCAACGCCTGGGTCGAGAAGCAGACGCGCGAGAAGATTCGCGATCTGATTCCGGCGGGCGCCGTCACGCCCCTCACGCGGATGGTCCTCACGAACGCCATGTACTTCAAAGGGGACTGGGCGACGCAGTTCCTCGAGAAGGGCACGAAGGAGGCCCCGTTCCACCTCGACGGCGGCGAACGCGTGACCGTGCCGATGATGAGCCAGTCCGCGGACTTCCCCTATGCCGAGGTCGAATACGATTCGAAGTCGCCGGCCACGGATTCGGTTCAGATTCTCGCGCTGCCGTACGCCGGACACGACCTCTCGATGGTTCTGCTGAAACCGATCGGGCGGGGCCTCGCGAGCCTCGAACGGGCGATGACCGCCGCGAAGCTGGCCGAGTGGCTGAAGACGCTGCATGAGCGGAAGGTGAACGTGCGGGTGCCGAAGTTCAAGCTCGAGGCGAAAGAGCCGCTCATTCTCAACGAGCCGCTCCAGGCGATGGGCATGAAGGACGCGTTCAGCGAGAGCAAGGCGGATTTCGGCGGCCTGCACGCCGGCAAGGAACCGCTGCACATCACGGCCGTCGTTCACAAGGCGTTCGTGGAGATCAACGAGAAGGGAACGGAAGCCGCGGCCGCGAGCGGCGTGGTGATCGGCCTGCGCGGCGCCCAACGCGACACGGAGTTCCTGGCGGATCGGCCGTTCCTCTTCCTCATCCGCGAGAACAAAACGGGAGCGATCCTGTTCTTCGGCCGCGTGAGCAACCCGAAGGCCTGATCGCTCGGTATAACTTGGGGTGGGACGCGGACCCGTCGGGCGGGTCGCCCGCGTCCCACTTCCGTTCCGGAGCGATTCATGCGTCTCGCCCTCTTCCTCCTCGTCGCGTTCGCCGGAACTGCACGGGCCGCGGAACCCATCTTCGAGGCCGGCGCCAAACTCAAGGTCGAAGCCGGAAAAGGATCCGCAGGCGAGGGCCCCGCGTGGGACCCGGAACTCGGCATCCTCACCTCCGGGCACAACGGAATCCACCGCCTGAGCCCGGACGGCAAATCCTCCGTCTTCCGCGAGAAGGCCGGCACCAACGGCTTGCTCTTCGACCGCGACGGCACGCTGATCTGCTGCGAACCCGTGCTTCGCCGCGTGTCGCGGATCGGCCGCGACGGCAAACTCGCCGTGCTCGCCGAGTCGTTCGGCGGCAAGAAGTTCAACCAGCCCAACGACCTCACCCTGGACTCGAAAGGCCGCATCTACTTCTCCGATCCACGCTACGGACCCAAGGACGACATGCAGCAGAAGGACGAGAACGGGAAGACCATCGAAGGCGTGTACCGCATCGACCCGGACGGCAAAGTTCACCGCGTGATCGGCCGCGAAGTGGAACGCGCCAACGGCGTGCTCGTCAGTGCGGACGAGAAGTTCCTCTTCGTCGCGGACAACAACAACGACGCGTTGGGGGGCGCCCGCAAACTCTGGCGCTTCGACCTGAACCCGGACGGCACGGTGAACGCCAGGAGCCGGAAGTTGCTCCACGACTGGGGCACGGGTCGCGGACCGGACGGCGTGAAGCAGGACGTGATGGGGCGACTCTACGTCGCGGGAGGATTGAACAAGCCGAACCCGCCCGCGGAACCGGCTACGGACGTGAAGGGCGGCATCTACGTGATCGATCCGCAAACCGGCAAGGCGCTCGATTTCCTCGCCGTGCCGACGGACGAAGTCACGAATTGCGCCTTCGGCGGGCCGGACGCGAAGACCCTGTACATCACCGGCGGAGGCACGCTGTACTCGATCCGCACCACGACCGCGGGCCGCGTGACGTGGCCGAAGAAGTGATCGGGCTCCACTCGGCTACGTGCTCAGGAGCTTCGGCAGAACTTCGCCGGAGGGGCCGTACAGGCCGATGTCCGCGTGGTGGCTCGCCTCGGTGCGGGTGAGGTTCACTTCGATCACGGTCGCGCCGTTGGATCGCTTCGCGATGGGGACGAGGCTCGCGGCGGGATGCACGATGGCGGACGTGCCGACGACCATCATCGCGTCGCACTCCGATGCCGCGATCTCGGCCGCCTCCCAGACGTTTTCGGGGAGGGCCTCGTGGAACCAGACGATGTCCGGCCGCAGCATGGCGCCGCACTCGCACATCGGGAGCCGGGCCAGGGGTTCGAGGCCGCGATCCTTCACTTCATGGCAGCCGGTGCAGCGTGTGCGGTACAGGCTGCCGTGGAGTTCGAGCAGATTCTTGGAACCGGCGACGCGGTGCAACCCATCCACGTTCTGCGTCGCGAGAGTGAAGCGACCCGGGAAGCGTTCTTCGAGTTGAATGAGGGCGTGGTGGCCGGGGTTCGGCTTCACGGTGCGGACATTGGCGCGACGAGCGTTGTAGAAGTCCCACACCAATTGCGGGTTCTTCTTGAAGCCGAACGGAGTGGCGACCTCTTCGATCGGGTGCCCTTCCCAGAGCCCGTCCGACGCGCGAAAGGTCGGCACGCCGCTCTCGGCCGAGACGCCGGCCCCGGTGAGCACGCAGACCCGCTCCGCCGCCCGCAATGCCGCCGCGGCCCGTTCCAATTCGGCATTCATGGAGCCAACTCCAGGACCACTCGAAGCGACGAGCGGGCTTCATGTGATGATCGCGGTTTCGGCTTCGGCCAGCAAGGCGTTCACGCGGTCGTCCGTCGGGGCTTCGGCGATCGCGCGAACGACTGGCTCCGTGTTGCTGCCGCGGACATGGAGCCACCAATCGGGTCCATCGAGGCGGAGGCCGTCGACGCGGTTGCGGGTCGCGTCCGGCCAGCGGGCCTCGAGCGCGGCGAAGGCCGCGGCGAGCCGCTCGCGCGGCACGTCGTACTTCGCCTTCCGCATGGAGTACCGGGGCAATTCGGCCACGAGCGCGCTCGGCGGCTTCCCCTCCTCGGCCATCAGGCTCAGGATGAGGCACATCCCGATGAACGGGTCGCGGACCCAGCCGACGCGTGGGTCGATGACGCCGCCGTTGCCTTCGCCGCCGACCGCGGCTCCGACCTCGCGCATTCTCGCGACGACGTTCGCCTCGCCGACCGCGGATCGGTGAAAGTCGCACCCCGCGGCGCGAGCCAAGTCCTCGTTCATCCGCGAGGTGGACATGTTCACCACCACCGGGCCGCGTTCATGCCGCAGGCGGTACTTCACGGCAAGCGCAAGCGTCGCTTCCTCGCTCACGCAGGTCCCGGTTTCGTCGATGAGCGCGAGCCGGTCCGCGTCCGGATCGAGCACGAAGCCGACGGCACAGCCATTGCGAGAGACCCACGGAGCGACATCGACCAGATGCGCAGGCGTCGGCTCGGGTTCGTGCGTGAAGAGCCCGGTGGGTTGGCATTCGAACTCGCAGACGCGGCAACCGAGATCGCGAAGCAACTTCGTGCCGAGGGGGCCGCCGGAGCCGCCGTTCGCGTCGAGGAACACGTTGAATCCGCAGGCCGCGACGGCTGCGACGCTGATTTGATCGAGGGCCCGCGTCGCGTGTTCGGAGTGCACGTCCGGCGGGGCCTGGAGCGTGCCGATTCCGTTCCACGCGGCTCGGGAGAAGTCGCCGGATTCGAACAGCCCTCGAACGACGGCGCCCTCCGCGGCGGTGAGCACGGCGCCATCCGCGCCGAACATCTTGAGACCGTTCCACGGCGCGGGATTGTGGCTGGCCGTGATCTGGATCGCGCCGGCGGCGCGGAGGTGTCGCACGGCGAAGCCGCAAGTCGGAGTCGGGGCGATGCCGATGTCCTGCACGGCGCAGCCGGCGGAGAGCAATCCCGCGATCACGGCATGGCGCAGGGCTTCGCCGCTGGGGCGGCCGTCCCACGAGACGAGCACGGGCTTCCCGCCCACGAAGGCGCCGTAGGCCGCGGCGAACCGGGCCACCGATTCCGCCGTCAGCCCGCGGCCCACGATCCCGCGAATGCCCGAGACCGAGACGATCAAGTCCGATGAAATCGACATCACGCTCCTTGCATCGTGCGTCCGGCTCCGCCCTGTTGGAAGACGGTGAAGTGGGCGGACCATTCGGGGGAGCGGAATCGGGCCGCGAGCGATTCCGGGGCCGCCACCCGTTGGCCGCGCGGGAACACGCGGCCTTCGGCGTCGATGCGATCGAAGGGCCCGCGGTACATCACGTCCCACGTCGGCTCGCGAGATGCGACCTCTGGCTTCCGCCCTTCGATTTGTGTCTCGCGCATCTCGACCCCGCCGCGCACGAAGCACGGCTTGGCGTCGAACTTGATCATCCGAACCGCCGTCAGCCCGGCGCTTTCGAGCAGGCGGATCGGCTCGCCCTCGAACGGCACGTGCCGTACGGCGGCGGCCGGCCCCGGCAGGTCCGGCGCGTCCACCACCCGATCGGCCGTGAGCACGTGTACGAACAGGCGCCCACCCGGTTTCAGAACTCGCATCGCCTCAGCCACCACCGCCGCACGCCGCTCGACTGAAAGCTGCAGGTTGAAGGTGCCGCGCAGCCGAACTTCATCCGCGGAGCCGTCGTCCAGCGGGATGCGGTCGGGCAGCGGCCCGTTCATGCGGTGTTCCCACTCGACAGGGCCAGGAGCCGCGTTCGGAGCATTCAGCATTACCACCTCCTGAGACTGCCCCGCCCCGCGATGCTCGATGTCTCCATCCAGCGTGTACATCTCCCAGAGGGTGCCGTCCGGATCGTGAAGCCAGAACTTGGTCTGTTTGGCGTAGCAGCATTCCACGCCCTCTTCGCGCCCGCAGCGAACGCCCGCCTCTTCCAGTCGCTTTTGAACCGCCACGAGCGACTTCGCGTCCGGTAGGCGAATGCCGACGTGGTTGAGCACGCCGCCACTGCCTGGCTTGTTGGGTTCGAGCGAAAGCACCAAGGGCGGAGAGTCCGGCTCGAACTTCGCGTAGTCCGGGCGGAGCTTGGCGGGTTCCGTGCCGAACAGCGTGCGGAAGAACGCCACCGAACGGTTCAGATCCGCGACATTGAGAGAGAGGTGGAATCGAACAATGGCGTCGGCCGGCATGGCGGCTCCTCCGGAATGTTCGGGCGAAGTCGGTCTTGGTCGACTCGGACTCGGTGCGTTTGGCCTTCAGATCGCGGTGGGCGTCCTCGTACTGTACGTCCCGAAGGCCGCCACCGTCGCAACATTTGATGTAGCCGAAGTAGGACCGTCGTCGCGGGATCCCCGGCACACGACCGCAACTGGAGGGTGACGGCCGTTCGTGGGCATACACTTCCAGCATCCAATCATCATCTCCGGAACGGGAGTCGTCATGATCGCTCGGTTCACGTCTCTCGTCGCGATCGCGTTTCTTGTCGGTCCGGCACTGTCTCAGGACGCGAAGTTCGCGACGCCGCCGAAGGGTTACGACACGAAGCGGGAAGGCATCGACCACGGCAAGCTCGAAACGATCGAGTACGAGTCCGCCACGGTCGGCATCAAGCGCAAGGCCCGCGTCTACACGCCGCCCGGATACTCGAAGGACAAGAAGTATCCGGTGCTCTACTTGCTGCACGGCATCGGCGGCGACGAGAACGAGTGGTCCCGCTCCGGTGCGCCGGACGCGATCCTCGACAACCTCCACGCCGACAAACAGGCGACGCCGATGATCGTGGTGCTGCCGAACGGCCGGGCCTCCAAGGACCTCACCGCCCGCGATCCGATCCCCAAGCAATCGCCCGCGTTCGCCCACTTCGAGAAAGACCTGCTGAAAGATCTCATTCCGCACATCGAGAAGACCTATCCGGTGAAGACGGACCGCGAGTCGCGGGCGATCGCCGGGCTCTCGATGGGCGGCGGCCAATCGCTCAACTTCGGGCTCGGCAACCTCGACACGTTCGCCTGGGTCGGCGGCTTCTCCTCGGCTCCGAACACGAAGCCGCCCGCGGACCTGATCAAAGACCCCGCCGACGCCGCGAAGAAACTGCGACTACTGTACGTCGCCTGCGGCGATAAAGACGGGCTCTTCCGCATCAGCGAAAACGTCCACAAAATGCTCGACGACAAGAACGTGCCACACGTGTACCGCGTGATCCCCGGCGGCGGCCACGACTTCAAAGTGTGGAAGAGCGACCTGTATCACTTCGCGAAGCTGGTGTTCCGCGACGCCCCCCGCTGACGCGCCGCCGCGGATCACGGGAGTCGCTGCTTGCGGTACTCGCCGGGGCTGATGCCGAGTTCCCGCCGGAACACCTCGTACAGGCGTTGGATGGTTCCGAAGCCGACGTCGCGGGCGATGGCGTCGATCGAGCGGTCGCTCCCCGCGAGTTCCCGCTTGGCCCGCTCGATTCTCACGCGGCGGATCTCGGCGGCGATCGGTCGCTGAAGCGACTTCCGAAAGTAATTCTGCAGCGTTCGCGGTTCGAAGCCCACGGCCGCGGCCACGTCGTTCGGCCCGATCGCCCGATGGCTGTTCGCCGAAATGAACGCCAGCGCCGTGGCGACGGTCTCGTTCTGAACCGCGAAGAAATCGGTCGATTCGCGAACGACCAGCCCCTGCGGCGGAATCCGAATCGGACGTTCCGGCGCGGCCCGCCCCGTCATCAGGCGGTCGAGCAGTTCGGCCGCCGCGTAGCCGATGCGTTCATAGCCGATCTCGATGCTGGTGAGGGAAGGCCGCGGATGTTCGCAGAGCGCCTCTTCGTTCTTCCCCGCCACGATGGCCACGTCGTCCGGGATGCGCCAGCCGCGGCGATGCCCGGCTTGCACCACGAGTCGCCCGCACACTTCCTGACCCACGTACACTCCGATCGGCGGCGTCCAGCCGGCCATCGCTCGCTCGATCAGCGTTCCCGTCTTGTTCCAGTTCGCGAGGTCCCGGTACGGGTGCTGGGGTATGTATGCGGTGTCGCACCGAAATCCCGCTTCGCGAACGAGTCGGGCGAACTCGCGAACCTCGAGTTCGTTGTCGACGTTCTGCGGCGAGGTGAGCGTGGCGAAGTTTCGGAACCCGCGAGTGAGGAGATGCTCGGCGACGAGCCGGCCCGCTTCCGTGGAATCGGGAACCACGCCGGGCACGAGCCGCCGCGCGGGCGAACTCGGCCACACGTTCACCACGGGAATGCCTCGCTTCCCCGCGAGGCGAACGAGCGGATGGTTCGCCCGCGCCACGATGCCGTCGTAGCGGGCGGCCGGGCTCTGCGGGCGACCGAGCGTGTGGTGAACGAACTCGTCCAGAATGGAGATCCAGCCGTGTTCCTCGGCGTAGCGTTGAATCCCGGAGAAAATCTCCGAGTGCCGCTTGAACGGCCACTGGAGATCGAGCATGACGGCGATTCGCGGCGGGCGGCGGGCCATCGGCGGCGTTCCCGGATTCGTCACTCTTTTTCCGCGAGGCGATACTCGCGGATGCCACAATTGTAAGTCGTGGGGTTCGCCCCGGGGAGTGCCATGCCATGCGCAGCGGATGGGGCGCGATCGCGGTGATCGGGTTCGTCGTCGGGCCGGCGGCGCGTGGCGCCGAGATGCCGCCGAACGTCCAGGCCGTGCTCGCGAAGTACTGTGCCGAGTGCCACGGCGAGAAGCCCCGCGGAGGCGCTCGGCTCGACGGGCTCGCTGCGCTCGGGCCCAACGAACGACTCGACTTGTTGAACAAAGTGCAGGATCAACTCTTCTTCGGGATGATGCCGCCGCCCAAGGACGATCAGCCGACCGCGAGCGAAGCCAAGGCCCTCGCCGACTGGGTGCGGGCGGAGTTGCGGTCGCACAAGGCGTCGAAGTTGGACGATCGCCTGCCCTACCCGGACGCCGGCAACTACGTCGATCACACGGCGCTATTCAACGGCACGAATCAGGAGAAAGCGTTCACCCGCGGCCGCCGCTGGTTGGTCAGCCCGCAGATCTTCGACGAACGCGTGCTCGACGTGTTTCAATTGGAAGGCCGCGAACGGGATGGAATGCGGCGCTCCGGCTTCCACGGAGTCACCAACCCGTTCGTTCTGCCGGACCACGCCGGCGTGCGGTACTACGACCTCACCGCCCTCGACGGCGGCCACCTCCTGGTGATGCTCACGAACGCCGAGTGGATCGCCACCAAGCAACTTCAGGCGGCGCGAATCAAGGCCGGCGACCCGAACGCGGGCGTCGCGGACCCCAAGGACAAGTGGTATCCGAAGACCACCCCGGCGCCGTTCGAAACGATCGTGGCCAAGACGGGACCGCCCACGGATGCCGAACTCGCCGACGCCGTGCAACTGCAGTTCAGCCTCGTGCTCCGACGGCGTGCGACCGACGCCGAACTCGTCCAGTACCTCGCCCTCACGCGTGCGGCGATCAAAGCCGCGGGCAACGCCGAAGGCCTGCGGCAGATGCTCAAGTCGGCCTTGCTGGAATCCGAGTTCGTGTACCGGTTGGAGTTCGGCGAAGGGAAGCCGGACGAGTTCGGCCGTGTGACGCTCGGGCCGCGGGAAGCGGCCTACGCCATCGCCTATGCCCTTGGCGACCGCGGGCCGGACGCCGCGATCCTCAAGGCGGCCGCGGACGGCAAACTCGTCACGAAGGCCGACTATGAACGAGAAGTGCGCCGGCTCCTCGCGGACGAGAACTGGTTCCGCGGCCCGGTGGACAAAGGCCTCAGTGGCATGCACATCGCGTCGCATGTCGTGAGCCACCCGCGGATGGTGCGGTTCTTCCGCGAGTTCTTCGGCTACCCCGGCGCCACGAAGGTCTTCAAGGACATTCCGCGGAGCGGCGGGTTCTACCGGAACCCGGACCGCGGGCACCTCGGAACCCCCGGGTGGCTGATTCAGGAGGCGGACGAGTTCGTCATCTGGCAGATGGCGAAAGACACCGCCGTGTTCGAGAACCTGCTCACGGCGGAGGACTACTTCGTCTACCACAACATGGACACGAAAGCCGGGAAGGCCCAGATCGCCCAGTGGAAGGACGTGTACGAGACGCTCAAGAAAACGGAGTGGAAGTCGAAGCCCGAAGAGGTGATGGAAGCCCACCAGAAGATGCTCGTCGCCGCGAAAATCCTCGACCCGCGGACGAAGGAGTTGTGGCGGGAGAAGCGGTCGTTCCTGTACTACATGTACTGGTTCCAGGACACGTTCGGGCAGGGCCGCACGCCGTTCACGCGCGGGCCGTTCACCCACGGCTACACGTACGAACACTCCCCCAGCTACAACCTTCCGCCCACGCCGCACCGCGGCCGGTACGAAGGAGTCGAGACCCCGCGATACAAGGAACCGAAGGTGTTCCCCGCCTTCTGGGACTACCCCGTCGAGCAGCCGTTCCGCGTGGCGAACCGCAAGGGCATTCTCACTCACCCGGCGTGGTTGGTGGCGTTTTCCGCGAACACCGCCTCCGATCCGATTCGCCGGGGCCGATGGATCCGCGAGAAGCTGCTCGCGGGCGTGGTGCCGGACGTGCCCATCACCGTGGACGCGAAGGTGCCGGACGATCCGCACCGGACGCTGAGAGAGCGTGTGAACGCGGCCACACGCTCCGCGGCGTGCGTGAAGTGTCACAGCCGCATGAACGATCTTGGCTACCCCCTCGAGCAGTTCGACGACTTCGGTCGCTTCCGCACGCTGGAAGCCCTCGAACACCCGGACAACCTGATCAAGGCCGGGAACGGGAAGGATACGGCGGACGTGTACAAGACGAAACCTCTCGACCCGACCGGGGTTCTATCCGGCACGGGGGACGCGATGCTGGACGGCCCGGTGAAAGACTCGTTCGATCTGATCGATCGCCTCGCGAAGTCGGACCGCGTGCGGCAGTCGATCATCCGCCATGCCTTCCGCTTCTTCCTGGGGCGAAACGAACGGCCATCCGACTCGCGATCCCTGATGGACGCCGACCGCGCGTACGTGACCAGCGGCGGCAGCTTCAAGGCCGTCGTCGTCTCCCTGCTGACATCCGACTCGTTCATCTATCGCAAGACCGTGGAGAACTGAGCATGGCCACCCGCCGCGAGTTCATGCGTACCGCCGCCCTGGGCGCCGGCGCCCTCACGCTCGCTCCGCAGTTGTCGAAGGCCGCACCGGTCGGCGGCAAGCCGCCCATGCGATTCATCTTCATCCACAAAGGGAACGGGCTCTTTCCCTCCGTGATGGTTCCGCCCTCGCTGAGCAAGGACGAAGCCGCCACCGAAGCGAAGAAGGGGCCGCTCGATCTCGATCTCGCCAAGCACGAACTCCCCGCGTGGATGAAGCCCCTCGCCGCCCACCACGGCGACCTCACCATCCTCCAGGGAGTCTCGGGGAAGATGTGCACCACCGGGCACCACACGTGGTGTTCGTCCCTCGGCGTGTACAAGGCGAACGAGCGGATCAGTTCCATCAAGTGGGCCACGGTCGATTTCGAACTGGCGAAGATGTTCCCTTCGCCGATGGAACACGTCGAGTTCGCCTGCTTCCCGCTCGGCGGCGGGAACGCGCGCGGCACGTTGAACGGAATCGCCACGGGATTCTCCGCCCGCGGGCCGCAGCAGCCGAACTACGCCTTCGGCTCGCCGAAACTGGCCGCGCAGGAACTCTTCAAGGCCGTGTCCACGGATGCGAACGTGCGGACGCGTTCGCAACTCGATCGCGAAGCGCTGGAGTTCGCCGCCCGCCGGGAACGCGAGAAGGTCCGCAGCTACGCCGATTCGCTGGAAGCCGTTCGCGAGCGGGATCGCAAGGTGGACGCGATGGCGGACTCCATTCGCCGGCACGCTCCGAAGCTCGACGCCAAATACCTCGCCGAAGAGATGACGACCGTGGACCGCCAGCGCGGGCACGTCGAAGTGCTGCTCGCGGCTCTCGTCTCGGGTCTCACCAATGTCGTCGCCTTCACCGTGGACGAACTCGGCCACGAGTACACCGGGCTCCCGGGAATGGAGACCGAGCGGGTGAACCTGCACGACGTCGGGCACGGAAAACCGGTCGGCAAGTTGACCGCGGACGAAGTTCGCTTCGCCGTTCGTCGCCAGCACATGACGCTGCTCGACACGATCGCCGCGCGGCTGAAGAAGGCCCCCGAGGGCGAGGGCAGCGTCTTCGACAACACGATGATCTTCTACTTCCCGGACAACGGCGAGACGCACCACTCGCACGGCGCCGAGTATCCGTTCGTCCTGCTCTCGGGGAAGAACGCGAAGCTGAATCTGCGTGGGCGCTACATCCGCCTGCCGAACTATGGCGAGGCCGGCCACGCCACCCTCGGGAACCTGTACACCACCCTCCTGAACGCCCACGGGAACCCGATCAAACACTTCGGCGACCCGGACCCCGGACTCGCCCGATTCGGCCACGATCAGTTCGGGCCGATTCGGCGCTTCCTCGGTTGAAACCGCACACGGAGTTCCACATGCCTCTCCGGCTTTCGGCCGCGATTCTCGCGGCCCTCGCGTTCGTCGTTCCCGCACCCGCCGCGGACAAGCCGCTCAAGGTGTACATCCTCGCCGGGCAGTCGAACATGCAGGGGCACGCGAACGTGTCCACGTTCGACAGCCTCGCGGACGACCCGAAGACGGCGCCGCTGCTGAAGACCATGCGCGGGCCGGACGGCAAACCCCGCGCCGCCGGGAAGGTGTGGATCACCTCCGTCGGCTGCCAGGGCAACGCCTACGACGACCTGAAAGAGCAAACCGGCAAACTGACCGTCGGGTACGGCGCGTTCGGCGTGTCGGGCAACCGCATTGGGCCCGAGTACCTCTTCGGCCTCACGATGGAGGACCGCCTCGGCGAACCGATCCTCATCATCAAGACATCGTGGGGCGGCCGCAGCCTGCACACCGACTTTCGACCGCCGAGCGGCGGACCCTACGTGTGGGACGAAGCCGACCTCGAACGCCGCAAGAAGCGCGGCGACGACATCGACAAGCTCAAGGCCGAGAAGGTGAAGGCCACCGGCGTGTACTATCGCGAGATGCTCGCCCACGTGCGGAAAGTCCTGAAGGACGTCAAACGCGTGGTGCCGAGTTACGACGAGAAACAGGGCTACGAACTCGCCGGATTCGTCTGGTTTCAGGGGTTCAACGACTACGTGGACGGCGGTGTCTACCCCGATCGGATGAAGCCGAACGGGTACGACCAGTATGCGAATCTGCTCGGCCACTTCATCCGCGACCTGCGGAAGGATCTCGACACTCCCAAGCTCCCGTTCGTGATCGGCGTCATGGGCATCGATGGAGTCGAGAAGGGGAAGAAGCCCCCGATGTCGAACTTCCGGGACGCCCAACGGAAGCCGGCGACTCTGCCCGAGTTCAAGGGAAACGTCGTCGTCGTCGAAACGGCCCCATTCTGGGACGACGAACTGGATGCCCTCAAGCAGAAGATGGATCGCTTGAACGACAAGCTGAACGCGGACTTCAAGAAGGACACGACCCTGACCCGCGAGGCGAAGGAGGCGGCCCGTGCAAAGGCCGTCGCGGCCGCGTTCGCTCCCGAGGAAACGAAGCGACTCCAGACGGGCGTCTCGAACGGCGGGTACCACTACCTCGGCGCCGCGAAGATCCTCGCCCCCATCGGCAAAGCCTTCGCCGATGCGTTGCTGGGCTCGCCGGCGAAGCCGGACGCGCCGACGAAGTCGGAGACGAGCACGGGCGCGAAGCCGATCAAGGTGTTCGTCCTCGCGGGGCAATCGAACATGGAAGGGCAAGGCTTCATCGCCGCGGATCCGAAGCGGAACGAGGGCAAGGGGAGCCTCGAACACCTCGCCAAACAGCCGGCCACGGCCGCGAAGTACAAACACCTCCTCGGCACGAACGGCAAATGGGCCACCCGCGACGACGTGTTCATCCATTACCTCGAACGCAAGGGCAAGCTCACCGTCGGCTATGGGGCGAAAGAGGATCGCATCGGGCCGGAACTCGGCTTCGGATGGGTGATCGGCGACGCATGCGAGGAACCGGTGCTGCTTGTGAAACTGGCATGGGGCGGCAAGAGCCTCGCGAAGGACTTCCGACCGCCGAGCGCGGGCGGCGAAGTCGGCCCGTACTACAGGGAGATCGTGGACCGCACGAAGGCCACGCTCAAGAACCTGAAGGCGGAGTTCCCCGAACTCGGCGACCGCGGCCACGAACTTGCCGGATTCGGCTGGCATCAGGGGTGGAACGATCGCGTCAATCAGGCCTTCAACGACGAGTACGAGAAGAACATGGCCCACTTCATCCGGGACATCCGCAAGGATCTCGGCGTGAAGAACTTGCCGTTCGTGATCGCCGAGACGGGCATGAGCGGCCCGGAGGAGAAGCACCCGCGAGCCCTCTCGCTGATGAAGGCCCAAGCCGCCGTCGCCGAGTACCCGGAGTTCAAGGGCAACGTGGCGTTCGTGAAGACGCAAGCCTTCTGGCGCGAGAAGGAGGTCTCGCCCAGCGGGCAGGCCTACCACTGGAACACGAATGCCGAAACCTATTTCCTCATCGGCGAGGCCATGGGTCAGGCGATGAAAAAACTATGCGAGACGGCACCCGCCAAGTGAGGAACCGATGACGATTCGATGTCTCTGGAGCGTGGCGTTCGTCGCCCTCGTCGGGTCCGCCGCGCAGGCGGCCGAACCGCGGAAGGCGGAGATGGCCGGATACCTTCTCGTTCCCCATGCCCGGGTGGACGCGAAGTACGACGCCGGCTTCTCCATGTACGTCGCGGCGTGGCCGCTGTTGAAGAACTACCCCGGCAACGAATTCCAAAGCGGCCTCTTCGGTACTTGGATGTTCGCTCAGCGCCCCGCGGGCAAGAAGCTCGAAAAGGCCTACTCGGACATCGAAGGCGGCCTCGGCTGGTGGCGCGACACGCGCTTCGCCACCGAGACCCCGAAGTTCATCATGGGTGGCGTGGCCCTCAACTTCGTCGAGTGGGCGAACGGGCCCGGCGCGGGCAAAGGCCGTGACTGGAAGAACCCGAAGGGGCACTACGCCATCGCTCAACTCAGCCCGTGGGCGCTCTGGCCGCCGGACGGGCTCAATCTGAAGCAGGGCACGAACGGCGAGTTGTTCGGCTACGGCTACCTGCCGCTTCCGCTCGTCGGCGCGAAGACCACCACCGCCGGCAAAGACGTTCCCACCGGCGACCAGTCGTGGACGCTCTTCATCAACTCCGGCAACTTCAAGGGCCCGGTCGCGTTCTTCGTGCCGTACTTTTGGTCGAAGCCCACACTCGAACGCACGGACCTCGCCGGCGCGTTCCTCGACGCGCGGCCCTCCGACCCGAACAAAGCGGTTCAAATGGAGACGCAGCACGTCCCCGCGTTCATTGGCGCCGATTCGAAGGGGACCCAGTTCGCCCGCGTGGCTCCGACGCGGTTTCCGGCCAAGCCCGATGGCGATGCGCCCCTCATTCACGGCATCACGGCCTATGAACGGTCCGCATTGTGGAACGAGGTGAACGCGTGGTTCAAGGGCGGGAAGGAAGCGTCCGGTCGGATCGACCCGAACGCCGCGATCGTGCAGAGCTTCGAAAGCAAGGGCGGAGCGACGTGGCAGATTTACCCGCCGAACACGCCGCGCGAGAAGAAAGCGCCGCTGGCATGGAACTCGTTCGCCACGCCCGCCGCGCTCGACCCGCACACCTACGGCTACAAGTGGAGCGCCGAGCGAGTCTCGAAGGACAGCGACTCGATCACCCTCCCCGAGTACTACCGACTGGACAAGGACAAGAAGGATCGCGAGCAGTGGGTCGTGGTGAAGGCGTCGGAGGTGCCCGAAGAGACGGGTCTGGCGAAAGTGACCTTCCCCCGGCGGCGCACGCCCAAGCCGGAGGCGTATGTGACGCCCGACGACGCGAACGGCTCCTGGAAGAAGCCGGGGCCCGCTGCCGGGCCCTTCGAGGTGAAGTTGGGCGACGGCAGCGCCGTGACGTACTACTGGTACCGGTTCGTCGATCAACCCGCGCTCCAGAACGCGGACCTCGCCGCGGCCGAACGCGAGGCGCTGCAGAAACGCGTCGAGATGCTGCACAAGTCGTGGACGAAGGAGAAGGAGTACCTCCCGCCACCGAAGATCGGCACACTCGCCCACCTCGATCCGGCCGTGCTCGTGACTCCGCCGAAAGGCCTGGAGATCGGCTACGTGCCGATCGTCACCCGCCAGGGCATCAAGGAGTAGGCGCAGGGGTGAGGCGTTGGCCAACCGTAGGGTGGGTCGATGCGTGCGAAGCACGCGAGGCCCACCGAACCACAACTGAAATCCATGGTGGGCCTCGTACGCTCCGCGGACTTCGACCCACCCTACGAAACGACTGGAGTCGTCTCGTGGAGCGGAGAGATCGACCCGATGCCCGAAGTCGCGCTGCTGACCGATCGCCGATACACTGCGGAGGCCGCGGCCGAGGGCGATTGGTACCTGCGGAACATCCTCGACGACGACCGACCGCTTCAAGCCGCACTCGCTCGCCGCGGGCTGACTTCGACACGCGTCGATTGGGCGGATCCCGAAGTCGATTGGTCCCGGTTCTGTTGTGCCGTGTTCCGCACCACGTGGGATTACTTCGAGCGATACGCCGAGTTCACCGCATGGCTCGAACGGGTCGAACGCGTGACGCGGCTCTGCAACCCGGCGGCGCTGATCCGGTGGAACGTGGACAAACACTACCTCGCGGACCTCGCGGATCGCGGCGTGCCGGTCGTGCCGACCCGGTACTTGGAGCGGGGCACGCCGCAGTCTCTTGAAGACGTGCTCGACGCGACGGGTTGGGATGAAGCGGTCGTCAAGCCGTGCGTGTCCGGGGCGGCGCGGCATACCTATCGGGTGAATCGACGGACCGCGGGCGAACTTCAACCACTGCTCGGCTCGCTGCTCGCGAACGAGTCGATGATGGTGCAGCCGTTCCAGGCGGATGTCGCCCGGACCGGCGAAGACACGCTGATGATGTTCGGCGGCCGATATTCGCACGCCGTGCGGAAGGTGGCGAAGCCCGGCGACTTCCGCGTGCAGGACGACCACGGCGGCACCGTTCACGCGTATGAACCGACCGACGAGCAAATCACGGTGGCCGAGCGAGCCATGGCCGCGTGCCGGCCAATGCCGGTGTACGGCCGAGCGGATCTGGTGCGGGACAACGACGGCCGCCTCGCGATCATGGAACTCGAACTGATCGAGCCGGAGTTGTGGATTCGCCTGCATCGGCCCGCCGCCGAGTCGTTCGCCGCCGGGATCGCCGCGTTCCTGAATCACGCCACCTGAACGAGGACCTGCGACATGTCTCGAAGTTTGACGCTTCTCACGAGCCTGATCCTCGCGGCGGCCGGCTCTGCCGCCCTCGCCCAGGACCCGGCCAAGCCACTGCCGCGCCCGGACGGCAAGCCCGCCGACCACGCGAAAAAGGTCAAGGTGTTCATCCTTCTCGGGCAGTCCAACATGCTCGGCTTTGGCCGCGTCGGGCCCAAGGAGGCGAAGGGCAGCCTGGAATACATGATCAAGGAAAAGGGGAAGTACGGCTTCCTCGTGGACGACGCCGGCGCGTGGACCACGAGGAAGGACGTCCGCAACGTTCATGTCATGGATCAACGCGGCGTCGATTTCAAGGACATGGAGAAGTTCGGCGACGTGAAGAACGATTGGCTCACGGTGAAGGGGAACTTCGGGCCCGAGATCGGTTTCGGCCACGTGATGGGGACCGTGCTGGACGAACCCGTGCTCGTGCTCAAGGCTTGCATCGGCAACCGCAGCTTGGGATGGGACCTGCTCCCGCCCGGCAGCGAGCCCTACGAGTTCGAGGGGAAGATGTACGCGGGGTACAAAGGCGCGTCGCCGTCGTGGGTGAAAGGCGAGACGCCGAAAGACGTGAACTGGTACGCCGGGCGGCAGTACGACGCGGACACCGCCCACGCCAAGGCCGTGCTCAAGAACCTGAAGAAGTACTTCCCCGATTATCAGGGGCAGGGTTACGAAGTGGCCGGGTTCGTCTGGTGGCAGGGTCACAAGGATCAGAACGCGGCCCACGCCGCCAAGTACGAGTCCAACCTCGAGCGGCTCATCAAGTCGTTGCGGAAAGACTTCGACGCCCCGAACGCGAAGTTCGTGCTCGCCACCGGGTGCGGCAATCCCGGCAAGGACGGGTTCGGGCTGAAGATCGCCGAGGCCCAACTCGCGATCGGCGACGCGAAGAAATACCCGGCCTTCGCAGGAAACGTGAAAGCCGTGGACACCCGCGATCTCTGGCGGGAAGCGGCCGACTCGCCGACGAACCAAGGCTACCACTACAACCACAACGCCGAGACCTACATGGAAACCGGCCTCCGCCTCGGCTGGGCGATGGCGGACCTCCTGAAGGGCGAGAAGAAATGATCCGTACCGCGCTCGGGCTGCTGCTCGCGTTCGCCCTCCATGCCCCGCTCGCGCTCGCTGGGGACGCATCGAAGCCGAACGTCGTCTACATCCTCGCGGACGACCTCGGCTACGGCGACCCGGGCTGCTACAACCCGCAGTCGAAGATCCCGACGCCGCACATCGACCGACTGGCGCGGGAGGGCGTGCGCTTCACGGACGCCCATTCTCCGTCGGCCGTGTGCACGCCCACCCGATACGCCCTCCTCACCGGCCGCTACGCCTGGCGGTCGCGCCTTCAAAAGAACGTGCTCGGCCCATACTCGCAACCGCTCATCGCCGAGAAGCTGCTCACCGTGCCAGCGATGCTCCGCGAACAGGGTTATTCCACCGGCATCGTCGGCAAATGGCATCTTGGCTGGGGTTGGCCCAAACCCGACGGCGACACCCGCGACTTCACGAAGCCGATTCCGGACGGCCCGACGACCCGCGGGTTCGACACGTACTTCGGTACGGATGTGCCGAACTACCCGCCGTACTGCTTCATCGAGAACGACCGCACGGTCGGCATTCCGTCCGAGGCGGCTCCCGCGGGGCGGGACATGTTCAACATTCGAGGCCTGATGCTGCCCGGCTGGAAACTCACGGAGGTGCTGCCGGCCCTGGAGAAGCGGGCGGTCGGGCACATCGCCAAGTCCGTGAAGGCGGGCAAGCCGTTCTTCCTGTATCTGCCGCTGACTTCGCCGCACTTCCCGGTGGTTCCGACGGCCGCATTCCAGGGAAAAAGCGGGGCGGGCGAGTATGGCGACTTTGTGATGCAGACGGACCGCGTCGTCGGCGCCGTTCTCGACGCGATCAAGACTGCCGGAGTCGCGGAGAACACGATCGTCGTCTTCACCAGCGACAACGGGCCTGAAGTCGTGGAGATCACGAACGGAGCGTACGACCGGCTGAAGGACCACGGTCACGCCAGTATGGGGGCGCTCCGCGGCACCAAGCGGGACGCCTGGGAGGGCGGCCACCGCGTGCCGTTCATCGCCCGCTGGCCGGGCAAGATCCGGGCCGGCACGACGTGCGACGAGACCATCTGCCATGTCGATTTGATGGCGACGCTGGCCGCGCTCCTGAAGGTCCCGCTTCCCGCGGACGCCGGCGTGGACAGCGTGAACGTCCTGCCCGCCCTCCTCGGGGAGAAGCGAGACGCTCCGCTGCGCGAGGCGACGATCCACCACAGCGCCCAAGGCAAGTTCGCGATCCGCAAGGCCGAGTGGGTTCTGATTCTGGCCTCGACCGGCGACGACAACGGCAAGAGGGGCGAACCCGAGTGGTGGAAGAAGAACCGCGGCTACGTCGCCCACACCGAACGCGGCGAACTGAACGACCTGTCCAAGGACCCGACGCAAAAGACGAATCTGTACGCGTCCGAACCGGCGAAGGTGAAGGAACTGGCTGCACTTCTGGAGAAGTTCGTCGTGAATGGCCGCAGCACGCCGGGAACGAAACAGACGAACGACGTGAAAGTGGTTTGGGACAACCGCAGCAATTGACGCACTTGCCACCGGAGTCTTCGATGATGCCCACCCTGTTCGCACTGCTCGCCCTCGCGGCCGTTCCGGAGTTCAAGCCGGATCAGAGCAAGTTGCCCGTGGCCCCGCCCAAGGGGGCGATCGTGCTCTTCGATGGCACGGGCACGCACTCGTTCCTCAGCATGTCCGGCGGGGCGATCGACTGGCCCATCGAGAAGGGCGTCATCACCTCCACCTCGAACCGCAAGAACCAGAACCACATCGTCTCGAAGCTGCACTTCAAGGACGCGGACATTCACGTCGAGTTCCTGCTTCCGGAGAAGGGTGCAGGAAACAGCGGCGTGTACATCCATGGGAACTACGAGGTTCAGATTCTGAATTCGTTCGGCAAGGAGAAGGTGACCCAGGACGACGCGGGCGCGGTGTACGGCTTTTCCGCCCCGAAAGAGAACGCCTGCCGCAAGCCCGGCGAGTGGCAGGTGTTCGACATCCGCTACCGCGCGCCCCGGCGGGACGACGCGGGAAAGATCGTCGAGACCGGCAAGGCCACCGTTTGGTTCAACGGGGTGAAGGTGCAGGACGGAGCCGAGTTCGGCGAGCCGAAGTCCACGTTCCATCCCTTCCGCTTCGGAAACACGCCGTACCTGGACGTCATCCGCGATCAACAGAAGAAGACGATGACCGGCCCGCTCTTCCTCCAGGACCACGGCAACCCGGTGAAGTTCCGCAACGTCTGGGTGCTCCCCACGGATGACCGCGCCTTCACCTACGAACCCGCCAAGAAATGACGACGGATCGCCGGGCTCACTTGCGGGTGGCGGCGCGGGTCGCGTCCAGGGTGAACGGATCGGGTTCGAATGGGGACTTGCTCAGCTTCACGTCGCGGAACCAATATTCGGCGAGGGGCGAGCCGTCCGCCCGCTTGAGAATCGTGCCCACGTGGATCCAGAGTTCGACGTCGATGAACGCGGTGACTTCGGCCGCCCCGTCGCGTTGGGGGTTGGCTTTCGGGTCCGCCGACTCGTTCAACGCGAACGGGTCCACTTCCGGGTTGGGGCAGGTGCGTCGGACCACGTGGCACGGGCGACCACCGAGTTCCTTCGGGGTTTGGATGCCGAGGTAGGTGGCGTTCAACTCGCCCGCGGCCTTCCGCTTCTTCCACGCGTCGAAGGTCCGCAGCATCCCGCGGTACACGCCGGCGTCCGTGATGGCGTAGCGGGAGGCCCCGCGCGCCATGGCGCCCTTCGGGTCGATTTTCATCGCGTTTCCGAGCGAGGTCAGGGTCTGCATGTGGTCGTCGTTGGCGCCGACGATGTAGAGCGAAGCGAGGTTCTTCACGCCGAGCACCTTGCGGTGGCCGCTTTCCCAGATCATCCTCACGCGGAGGTTCGGCGTCTGGCCCGAGTCGTCCGGAATGTCCCCGGAGACGGCCAGGTGAATGACCTCGCGTTCGTTCATCGTGCCCTTCACGCGTTCCTGCTTCTCGAGGATCGCGGTGAGGCCTCGGTACCCTTCGCGCTTGTATCGGGCGAGCCCCATTTCGAAGAGGGCCACGGGGTCGGTCTTGGCGAGGAGTTCGAACTCTTCGGGAGTCGGGAGTTCGCCCTTCACCTCGGGCGGTTTGGGGGCCTCGACCTCCCGCACGTCCGGAGTGCGGGTGAGGTACGCGAACGCGCCGTACCCGATCCCGCCGAGGATCGTGGCCGCGATCGCGAACAGCCCCAGCCTTCGGCCCATGCGTCGACCTCCCGCCGTCAATGTATCGTGCCGCGTGGGGCCGAACAGCAGACGGATGGTGAGGGCGACGGGGTTCATGCGGCAGAGCATGGCGGGAGTCTCGCGAAGTTGCAAGCCGAGGGACGTGAGCGCGTTCCATAGCACTCGGCGGGGCAAGCGGGGCAACTGGAGTTGGATCGGCAATCGGTCGATAAGAGAGGGTGCGGCGGTGGGGGTTCCGCGCGTCGTTCGGATTCGCGTTCATGAACCGATTGTTCGCAACGTGCTTCGCGGCGCTGCTGGCCTCGGCGACGGTCGCGGCCCCGCCCGCTCCCGATTCGCGGCCGCTCGTCTGGATCGTGGACGGGGCCGGCGATCTCCGCGGCTGTTCGAACGCGTTCACCAACGCGAACATGCTCGCGGGCGGCCCGCTGGACCTGACCGTCTTTCCGTGGTCCCACGGGTATCGCCGCGTGCTGCTGGATCAGATGGACGCGAAACATGCCCGCATGCAGGGGCAGCGATTGGCGGAGAGAATCGTGCAGCGGAGCAAGTTGGAACCGGGCCGCCGCGTGATCCTCGTGGCGCACAGCGCCGGGAGCGCGGTCGCCCTCGCCGCGGGGGACGTGCTCCCGCCCCGCAGCATCGATCGGATGATCCTCCTGGCGCCGAGCGTGTCCACGGGATACGACCTGAGGCCGAGCCTCGCCGCGAGCACGGGCGGAATCGACGTGTTCTGCAGCAAGAAAGACTGGGTGGCCCTCGGGTTCGTGACGCGGGTGGTGGGCACGGTGGACAAGCGCTGGGCGCCCGCGGCCGGCCGCCACGGTTTCCGCCTCGGTTGCGACGAGTGCGGCCTGCGGCAGCGCTTCTGGACCGCCGAGCAAGCGTGGACCGGGCACACCGGCGGCCACCACGGCATGCACGCCCCGGCTTTCCTGCACAATTATGTGTTCCCGCTGATTCTTCCGAACCGAACGGAGCCCTGATGCGGACGCTGCTCGCGATCGCGGTGGGGGCCTGGCTCGCGTCGTCCGTCCGGGCGGAGGACGAGAAGCCGACGGAACTGCCGCCGCTGTTGAAGCCGCCGCCCGCGACTGCGCCGCCGACCGCCGGGCCGCGCGGGCCGAATGGCGAATACGATCCCGGCTACTTCTACCTCCCCGAACGCGAACCGCAGCGCCCCCGACCCGCTCCGTGCGGGCCGGACGGTCGCATCTGGATCGGCCCCGGACTCGAACTCGCGTGGATGAAGCCGGCGGACGCCCCCGTGCTCCTTCGTTCCGGCGGCGCGGCCGGCCCGGTGGCGTACGGCGGATCGCGGATCGCCACGCCGACGCAGGCCGGGCTCGGGTTGAACGCCGGCATCTGGATGAACGAGGCACGCACGCTCGGCTTCGACGCCGGATTCCTTTATGTGAACGGGACCGGAAGCGAGACCGTGATCGGCCCGACGAACGCGGTGGAATTGAACCTCCCGCCAAACCTCACGCTGGCCGATCCCGCCACCGGCACGGCCGGGGCGTTCCAGGCCGGCATCAGCACGCTCTTCGCCTCCGCGGACGTGAACCAGCGGACGAACCTGTTCTGCGGAGCCAACGCGAGGCTCGATTCGCTCGTGGGTTACCGCTTCGCCCGCCTCGCGGACGACTTCGAGGTGTACGGCAAGCGGCTCGGCTCGACCGGCGAGATCGTGCGGTTCCGGGACGAGTCGCACGTGACGAATGACTTTCACGGCGGGCAGGTCGGACTCGCGGGGGAGGTTCGCGAGGGGAAGTGGTTCCTGAGCGGCAGCGGGAAAATCGCGTTCGGTGTCGTCTTTTCGGACACCACGGTGCAGGGACGATTCCGCACCGGCGGAACGGTGGAACCGGTGGGTCACTTTGCGACCGCGGAGCGGAGCGGCATGCGGAACGAATCGCAGTTCGCGGCGCTGCCCGCGGGCGGTTTCTCGCTTGGCCGGCGGATCGGCGAGCATGGCCGCGTCGCGGGCGGGTATCAATTCCTCTATCAGAGCCGGGTGTTCCGCGGGCCCGCCGCTCTGACCGGCGAATCCGCTACAACCGGATTCTGGATCCAGTCCCTGAGCCTGACCGCCGAGTGGCGGTACTGACTTCACTTCAATCGGCGGGGGCGTCTGAATCGTCGAAGGGATGAGGAAGAGGGTGCGGGTCGGCGGGATTGTTCGGGCGGCGCGTCGTTCGTCGGCTTTGGAACCGCGTTTGCCGTCGTTTCCGCTTTGACTCGCGCCCGGAATCCGCGGTAGACTTTTCCTCGGAGAAGTCCGCAAGGTCCGGTCGTAACTCGGCTTCGAGACACACCATGAAACGCAAGCTTGGCTTCGAGACGTTGGAAGCCCGCGAAGTGCCCGCCGCCGGCTCGACGCTGTCGGTTCTCGCCGTCAGCCCGGATTATACGCTCTCAGTGAACTCGACTGGCCGCGTGGCCGTGATCGAACTCTCCAACGGGGAGTGGGTCGACTACAGCGCCGGATCCATGAGCACCGCCTCGATGCAGGCGATGACGCAGTTCCTGTATCAGCACTTCCCGGACAACTACGATCAAATTCTGATGGTGGCGAACCTGCCGGACATCACCGGCGGCTTGTTCGGGTTCAACATCGGCACGCAGAACCAGACGACGGGCACCGGCACGGCCATCTTCGACGACACGGCTCAGTGGGGGTCGGACGGCAAGCTGCAGAACGTGATCTGGGTCGGCAGCGAACTGGACATGTATCGCCGCACGATCCTGCACGAGTTCGTTCACAAGGACGCAGCGTTCCTGCCGCAACTCCAGAGCAGCGATCCGGCGCACTGGGGCTTCTCGAGCGTGGGCGGGCAACTCGGCGGCTGGGCGCCCGGCACCCTCCGCCAGATCGGCCCCGGCGAATACGACGCGGACAGCCCCGCCGGCAACACCGACTGGTACGAGAACAGCCCCGCCTTCCCGGACGCCGGCTTTATCCCGTACGCCGAACTCGAACTCTATCTCATGGGGCTCATCGACGCCACGCAGGTGTCCCCCATCCAGTACGCGATCAACGGCGCCTTCACCGATCAGACGCTCGGCCAGTTCACCGCGGACTCGATCCAGACTCTCACGATCAACAACATCATCGCTCAGGAAGGGCTGCGGCTCCCGACTCCGCTGACGTCCCAGAAGAGCTTCAACATCCTGCCGGTGATCATCACGCCGAACCCGCTCACGCAGGGGGAACTGGATCAGTACGACACGAACGTCGAACTCATGAGCCGGGCCGGTTCGGATGGCGATCCCACGGTGCTGAACTTCTGGGAAGCGACGGGCGGTCGCGGATCGTGGGTCATGGGCGGGTTGAACGACTACCTGCCGACGCGCTCGCCGGTACTCGGCGTCGGAACCGCGGGCAAGGCGCAGGGCCTCGTCGCGAGCGGGTCCGGGAAGTACGACACGCTGGCGTACCCGAACATCGGCCAGTACTTCGGCGTGAACTCGAACGAATCGCTCCGCACGGCGGTGGGCGACGTGGACGGCGACGGCGTCGCGGACTTCGCGATCGCGACCGGAGCCGGCGCCCTCACCCGATTCGGCGTCCTCAGCGGCGATCAGACGCGGTTCATCATTCCGCCGTCGTCGCCGTTCCTCGGCAGCGAAGACTTCACCGGCGGGGCGTTCGTCTCGGTCGGCGACCTGGACGGCGACGGCCGCTCGGATGTGGTCATCAGCGCCGACGTCGGCGGCGGCCCCCGAGTCACCATCTACTCCCACAAGCCGAACGTCGGCACCTACCGCCTCGCGGACATCCTGGGCATCGGCGACGCCAGCTTCCGCGGCGGCGCCCGCACCGCGGTCGGCGACATCAACGGCGACGGCCGACCGGATCTCGCCGTCGCCGCCGGTCCCGGCGGCGGCCCCCGCGTCGCCCTCTACGACGGGGCCACCTTCTTCACCAACCGCTCGAAGATCGTCGGCGACTTCTTCGTCTTCCCCGGAGCGGACGCCGTCACGCTTCGCAACGGCGTGTACCTCTCGATCGGCGACGTGAACGCGGACGCTTTCGGCGACCTGGTCGTCGGGGCCGGCACGGGCGGAGCGCCGCGTGTCCTCGCTCTCAGCGGCCGCACCATCTCCACCAACGGATCGCTTTCCGCCTCCGCCAGCCCCCTTGCGGACTTCCTCGCCGGAAGCGTCTCGGATCGGGCCGGTGTCCGCGTCGCCGTCAAGAACGTGGATGGCGACGGCCGCATGGACATCGTCACCGGCAGCGGCGTGGGGCAGGCCGGCCTCGTGAACGTGTACCGCGGCTCGACTCTCCGCGGCCGCGCACAACCGCCGCTCTTCCAATCCCTCAGCGTCTTCGGCGAAGAAGCGTTCCTCGACGGCGTGTACGTCGGGTGATTCCGCCTTCGGATCGACCCGGCGGTCATGAACCTCACCATCGGGCGAACGTGATCTCTTCGTAAGGTTGTTTCACCCCGCGTTCGTAGAGGCAGCCGAACTGGCCGTTCGGAAGAACGGTCAGGCACGAGTAGGCGGCCGGGCCGGAGTGGAGAACCACGGATTCGGTCCAGGTCTTCCCGTCGTCGCGGCTCGTCTTCACGGTCATCTTTTCGCGTTTCAGGCCGGCCGGGTTCGAGAAGAGAATCGCTCCGCGTTCACCGGGCGTCCTCAGGATGCTGGCCTGACACACGGGTTCGATCAGAGCGTCGTCCGCGACCGGCTTCGAGAACGTGTCGCCGCCGTCGGCGCTGAACGAGACGAGCCGCCGGTTGTTCCCGCGGTAGGTTCGCATGTTCAGCATCACGCGGCCGTCAGCGAGTTCCACGGCCTGGCATTCGTTGCAAAGCGGGCCGACCACGCCGCCGAGTTTCCACGTCTTGCCCGCGTCGTCCGAAACGATCACGTGCGATTCGCGAACCTTGCCGCCCTCGCTCTTGCTGTCGCACGGCACGAGCAAGCGGCCGCTCTTCAGTTGAATGCCGACGCCGGGCCCGGTGGCGTACCACGACCACGCGGGCTTCTTCACGTTCATCGTGATCTCGGCGGGTGGGCTCCACGTCGCGCCGTCGTCCGTGCTGCGGGTCAGCCACACGGTGCGGCTTCCCTTGCCGGTCCCGTTCACGATCTTGGCTTCGGTGTCCGTCCCGAAGTTGTGCGTGAGCAGGAGCAGGATCGTGCCGGACTTGGCGTCGATCACGGGGCAGGGATTGCCGCAGGTGTTGTTCGCGTCGTTCCACACCACTTGAAGCGGGCCCCAGGTCTTTCCGCCGTCCGTGCTGCGTTTGAGAACGAGGTCGATGTCGCCGGCGTCGCCCCGGCCACCCTTGCGGCCTTCGCAGAAGGCCAGAAGCGTGCCCTTGGGCGCCACGATGACCGAGGGAATGCGGAAGGTATGGTACCCCTCCGTTCCTGACGTGAAGACAGGGACGTGAACCGGCTCCGCGGCCGTGGCGGGGGCGGCGAACAGAAGCAGGACGGCGATCGATCGCATGGGAAGCCTCATGAAGTCTCGTTGTCCGAAATCACAAGATCGTCCGTGGTGCGGGCGATCCAGGTGGCCTCGTCGATGGAGCGACGCATCCACGCCTCGCTCTGCCCCTCGGGGACGCGGCCGGCGGCGATGTACGCGGCATAGATCGCGGCGGCGGCGCGAACCACGACCGCCTCGCTGGGTTGAAGACCGATGTAGAGCTTCTTCATGGGCGGGCTCCGAAGGGTGAAGCAATTGTAAGCGGACTTGATGCGGGCGGAACGGAACCGCTACAGTATCCCGAACCGAACTCGTTCGCCGGAAGGATTCCGCCCGTGAGCGGCGCTGCGCCGATATGGGACGACCGACTCGCCGCCCTCGCCGAGGAAGCGAGCGAAGCGCTGGAGCGAGGCCGCGTCGGGCTTCTCGAACGCCAGCGACCGGACGGCCACTTCGTCGGCGAACTCGAAGGGGACACGATCCTCGAATCCGAGTTCATCCTGCTCCTTGCGTTCCTCGGCAAGCTGAACGATCCCCGCATCCGTCGCGCCGCGAACTATCTCCTCGAACAGCAGCAGGACGACGGCGGATGGTCGAACTACCCCGGTGGCCCGGCCGAGATCAGTGTCAGCGTGAAGGCTTATTTCGCGCTCAAGATCGCGGGTCACGAGGCGAATGAACCGCGGATGCGGCGGGCGGCGGCGGTCATTCGGGAACTCGGCGGCGCCGAGGCGAGCAACTCCTTCACGCGATTCTACCTCGCCATTCTGGGCCAGCTTCCCTTCTCGGCGTGTGCCTCGGTGCCCGCCGAAATCGTGCTGCTCCCGCGGTGGTTCTTCTTCAATCTGTACGCGATGAGCGCGTGGAGTCGCACGATCTTCGTGCCGCTCGCGGTGGTGGACGCCTTCAAGCCCGTGACGACGCTCCCGGATCGGATGCACATCCGCGAGTTGTTCCTCGAGCCGCCCGAGAAGCCACGCTGGCCCGCGAAGCCGACCCGCCAATGGTTCTCCTGGACGAACCTGTTCCTCGGCATCGACTGGTGCTTCAAGACGCTCGAACGCCGGAAGCTGACGCCGCTGCGGAAACTCGCGGTGCGGCGGGCCGTGGCGTGGATGCGTGAACGCTATCGAAACAGCGACGGCGTCGGCGCCATCTTCCCGCCGATGGTCTACAACGCGATCGTCCTCCGCTGCCTCGGCGTGCCGGACGACGACTCCGAAATGTGCTGGGCGTTGAAGCAAATCGACGACCTGTGCATCGACGACGGCGACACCCTGCGACTGCAACCGTGCCTCTCGCCCGTCTGGGACACCACGCTGAGCCTCATCGGCCTCGCCGATGCCGGGGAACCCGCGGATTCGGTCGAAGTTCGCTCTGCCGTGAACTGGCTCCTGAACAAGGAAGTGCGGCACGCCGGCGACTGGGCCCAGACCGTTCGCGGCGTCGAGCCCGGCGGCTGGTTCTTCGAGTACCGCAACGGCTTCTATCCGGACACCGACGACACCTCGATGGCGCTCATCGCGCTGGCCCGCACCAGGAATCACCTTTCGCCCGAGTGCCAACCCGCGATCCATCGTGCCATCCAGTGGCTTCTCGCCATGCAGAATTCGGACGGCGGCTGGGCCGCGTTCGACCGCGACATCGACAACGAAGTCCTGACCAAAGTCCCGTTCGCGGACCACAACGCGATGCTCGATCCGAGTTGCCCGGACATCTCGGCCCGAATTCTGGAATCGCTCGGGCACTACGGCTGGCGCGTGGGTCAACTCCCGGTCGATCGTGCCGTCCGCTTCATCCTGAAGCGTCAGGAAGAGAACGGCTCGTGGTTCGGCCGCTGGGGCGTGAACTACCTCTACGGCACGTGGCAGGTACTGGTCGGCCTTCAGGGGATCGGCTTCGACATGACCGCGCCGCCGATCCGCCGCGCCGTGCGATGGTTCAAGGACGTGCAGAACGCGGATGGCGGCTGGGGCGAATCGTGCCGCAGCTACGACGACCCGAGCCAGGCCGGCATCGGGCCTTCGACCGCGTCGCAAACGGCGTGGGCGATTCTGGGCCTGATCGCCGCCGGCGAGGCGGGCTCGGAGGAAGTTCGCGCCGGGATCGAGTACCTGCTCGGCACTCAAAACGCCGACGGCGGCTGGACCGAGGAGCCGTTCACCGGCACCGGCTTCCCCCGCGTTTTCTACCTGAAATACCACATGTACCCGGTGTACTTCCCGCTCATGGCCATCGGCCGATTCCTGAAACTCGCTTCGAACTGAGGAACCTCCATGCGATTCCCCCTGAGCCTGACCGCGGACATGGCCGGCTACATGATCAAGAAGAAGATCCGCCGCGAGCCGCGCTTCCCGCTGGTGCTGATGCTCGAGCCGCTTCACGCGTGCAACCTCACGTGTACCGGCTGCGGCCGCATCCGCGAGTACGAGAGCACCATCAAGGAGAAGCTCAGCGTCGAGGAGTGCCTCGAATCGGTGGACGAAGCGGGCGCCCCGATCGTGAGCATCTGCGGCGGCGAACCGCTGATCTACCCGCAGATCGGCGAACTGGTCCGTGGCATCCTCACGCGCCGCAAACACATCTACCTCTGCACGAACGGCGTGTACCTCGAGAAGAAACTGAATCTGTTCAAGCCCACGTCCCGCTTCTTCTTCAACGTGCATCTCGACGGCCTGGAGAAGAATCACGACATCGCCGTGGAGCGGGACGGCGTGTTCCGCGCCGCCATCGAAGGGATCAAGGCCGCGAAGAAGGCTGGCTTCCTCGTCTGCACCAACACCACGGTGTACAAGGAAACGGACATGGCCGAGATCGACGCCCTGTACGGCTACCTGACCAAGCTCGGCGTGGACGGCTTCATGCTCTCCCCGGCCTACGGCTACGCCGCCGTCTGCAGCACGAACCCGGACGGCGCCGCCGAACTCTTCCTCACGCGGGACGAGATTCAGGCCAAGTTCAACGAAGCCTCGAAGCTGTTCAAGAAGTACAAGATGAACACGTCCCCGATCTATCTGGAGTTCCTGCAGGGGAAGCGCGACCTGAGTTGCGCCGCGTGGGCCAGCCCCACCCGCAACGTAAAGGGCTGGAAGGGCCCCTGCTACCTCATCACGGACGAACACCACGACACGTTCGACGGCCTGATGAACGACACGGAGTGGAACGAGTACGGGTACGGGAAGGACCCGCGCTGCGAGCACTGCATGATGCACTCGGGCTACGAAGTCGCGGCCGCGCTCGGCGTCAACTCCAAGCTTGGCGACAGCCTCAAAATGCTGAAGTGGCAACTCACCTGATCGTGCCGGCGATTGCGGCAATTGGCGCGATGAGGTGTCTGGTTCACCTCATCGCACTGGAGTCGTTCGGCGACGTCGCATAGCTGAAGTCGCCGAACGGGACGGCCGGCGATCCGCTTCACAGACCGCGACCGAAGGACTCTTCTTCCTGGCGGACCTTGGCTCCCTCGGTGAAGTGGGTGCCGCGGGGGGCCGGGTGCGGGGCGTGCGTGCGGGTCTGCTTGCCGCCCATCTCCATGGCGACGCTGCCGTAGCTCAGCGGCAGGTCGTCCGTGTCGAAGTCGTAGTCGTCGTACGTGCAGACGTAGCCGGGCTGCTTCGAGCGTTCCTTCTCGTCCGAGTAGCTCTTCACGACGGCGCTTTGCACCATCTCGCGGGCCGCGGAGTGGATCGGGTGGGCGATGTCCGCGTGCAGTTTGGCGCGGCCGTCCGTGTCCCGCGTGGCGCGGGTTTCGTCCAGCCGGCAGCCGCACGAGTTGCAGAATCGGGCCCGCAAGTGGTTCTTGCACACGCACCGCGGGCAGCGGTCCATCAACTTCCGACTCGGCATGGCGACGAAGATGCCCTTCGTCCCCTCGATGATTTTCAGGTCCCGAACGACGAAGGCGTTGTCGAAGGTGACCGAGCAGAACGCGAGCAGGCGCTCGTTGTTCTCCTCACACAGCTTGATGCGGACTTCCGTGATGACCATCGCGGGCTCCTTCGAAGCGGCAAGTGTGAGTGCGGCTACAGGGTGCGAACGATCCGGACTCGGGATTCGGGTTCGGCGGGCGGCCTCGTCGCCCGAAACGCGTTCGCCACCCGCCGAGCCTCGTCCGCGTCGCGGCACAAGGCGAAGACGGCCGACCCGCTGCCCGACATCAGGCAACCCGCGGGATTCAAGCCGACGAGGCGGCGATACACGGTTTCCACAACCGGGGCAAGATGAATTGCCGCGGGCTGCAGGCGGTTGAACAGGGCCGCGCCGAGAGCCTCCGGATCGCCGATCCGGAAGGCCGCTCGTGCGGCGGAACCATCGACGGGAGAGCCGGACAACTGCAGGGACCGATAGACCGCGGCCGTCGCCACGCCCACCGGAGGACAGACGAGAACGAAGTGGAAGGCGGACCGGGACGCTTCCGGCGTCACGAGTTCGCCGCGGCCGGTGCACCAGCCCGCCGGCAGGGAGAGGAAAAACGCGACGTCCGAACCCACGGCGGCCGCGACGGTCGCGAGTTCGGGAAGGGAGAGGTTCAAGTTCCAGAGTCGGTTCAACGCGAGGATCGTGGCCGCGGCGTCCGAGGACCCGCCCGCGAGCCCGGCCTCGGCGGGGATCCGCTTCACGAGGCGAATCGATGCGCCGAGGTCCGTTCGCTGGCCGCGGAGGAGCGTGGCCGCCTTGTGAACGAGATTGTCCGGCCCGGTCGGAAGCCCCGGCGGATCGCACGCGAGTTCAACGACGCCGTCGGATCGCGACGTGAGTTCGAGCGTGTCGAAGAGGTTCACCGCGACCATGAGCGATTCGAGGTCGTGGTAGCCGTCCGGCCGCTTGCCGGCGATTTCGAGAAAGAGATTGAGCTTGGCAGGTGCGGCGACGACGAGTGAACGCGGCCCGGACGGGAACTGCGGAAGGGAGCACGGGGTCGGTGCGCGGGAGGCCATTCCCGAACCGTCCATAGCTGCGGGCCGGGCCGCAAGCGATCGCGACCCGAATCCCCAAGGTGTCGTTCAATGACGTGAGCGGATCGTAAACGATCGATGAAGAGGCGTCAAGAGCCCGCCGCGGTGGGGCGCGGGTGCGCCGATGGAGTTTGGCGGCGGCCTCGCTCTTGGGTGGCACCGGTGCCACCCAAGAGCGAGGCCGCCAAACTCCATCGGCATCCTGACAGAAGAGATGCTTGACGGCCATGCGCCGCACGATTATTGTTGTTTGGAGTCATGTCCTCTCATAGTTCTGAAAATTGGCTTCGGATGGCGGGCACGGCCATTGCCGTGATCGTCGTGATGGCGTTCGCGCCGTCCCGGGCCAGTGCGGCCTGTGGCGACTATTTGCGAATCGACGGCCAAGCCGTCCCGATGCCGCATGACGGGCCGAACTGCTCGGAGCGCCAAACGCCGCCGATCGCTCCGATGAGCGTTCCTCCCGCGGAGTCCGAGAGCGCCAAGCCGTTCGTCGAATGGCTGCAGGCCGACCCATGGCCGACCGATTCGGCTCGACGCGTGGCGGAAGCCACACTGCTCGCTCTTCCCGATCCCCTTCGCGATTCCATCTTTCATCCCCCGCGGCACGGCTGATCCGCCGCCAACTCCGATCCGCCGCCCGGCGCTCCGCCAGGAGCCTGCGTGCGCGTGGATTGCTGGTCGGCCCCAGCCAACTGCCGCACTCCCGACATTCATAGTCGTTTCGTCTTCTCCCTTAATTCAGGAGCGAGCCATGGCTCGTCGCCATCATTCCGCTTTTACGCTGATCGAACTGCTGGTCGTGATCGCTATCATCGCCGTTCTCATCGGCCTGCTGCTGCCCGCGGTGCAGAAGGTCCGCGAGGCCGCGGCGCGGGCGAAGTGCCAGAACAACCTGAAGCAACTCGGGTTGGCCATGCACAACTATCACTCGGCTCAGAACTGCTTCCCGCCCGGATCGGGCAGCCCGATCGGTACGGGGCCGAACTACAACGTCCTCGTGCTCATGATGCCGTACATCGAGCAGGACAACCTGTTCCGCAGTTTCAACTTCACCGTCAACTCGAGTTCGGGCACGAACGCGACCCTGCGGACGACTCAAGTCTCGACCTTCCTCTGCCCGTCCGATCCGGTCGGGCAGGTTCCCACGAACATCGGCGGCGGGAACAACTACCGCTGGAACGCCGGCGTGAGCGTCGTCAACTCGTATCCGTCGACTCAGAACGCGGCGATGCCGCCGAACGACGGCGCGTTCTGGGGCGGAGTCAGTTACCGCACCGCGGACATCTCGGACGGCTTGGCGAACACGGCCGCGTTCAGCGAGCACATCAAAGGCGACTTCTCGGACGGCATCGCGACGCGCGACGGCGACACGTTCCAACCCGGCACGTATCCCGCCACGCCGGACGAAGCCCTCGCCCAGTGCAACGCCATTGACCCGACGAACCTCGCGTTCCAGGGAAACTCGGACGTGGGCGGCGACTACACCGGCAGCGGGCATTCGACCGCCCGCTACTACCATGCCTTGCCCGCGGGCAATCGCGGCTGCATGTTCCCGCCGCAACGCATCGCCACCACGGCGAACAGCCGCCACGCCAACCTCGTGAACGTCGCTCTGTGCGACGGTTCCGTCCGCGTCGTGCCGTATTCCATGAGCCTCGTCGCCTGGCGCGCCCTCGGCACCCGCAACGGCGGCGAAGTGTTCAGCGAATGACACGAAAGGACGCGCCCGTGTCGATCCAACGAATGTGCTCCGCTCTGTTCGGCGTCGCGGCCGGTCTCCTGATCGGCTGCAACGGCCCGTCGCCGCCCGAACCCTCGGACCCGGCGGCGGGTCGCGCGCTGCTCGAAAAATCCCTCGAAGCCTGGAAGCGCGGCGACTCCGTCGACGCCTTCAAACAGGCCGAACCGTCCCTCACCGTGATCGAGTGGTCGTGGAAGAAGGGCGGCAAACTCGTGAACTACGAGATACAAAACGACCCCGAACACTTCGGGTACGACGTGAGGTTCAAAGTGAAGCTCACCGTGCAGGAGCCCGGAGGTTCCGCGAAACAGCAGAAGGCCCTTTACAACGTCTGCACCACGCCGGCCCTCGTCGTGAAACGAGCCGAGGGCGGCTGGTGATTCCTCAACCGATCAACGAGAACCTCTCATGAGTCGCATTCTTCCGCTCTCGCTGGTGGCGCTCGTCGCCTCGTTGTGTTCGATTCGGGCGGCGGATCCGCCGTCCACGCCGCCGCCGTCCGAGCCGCGCGGCATCCCGCTCACCCGCCCCGAAATGAAGCAGTACCTCGAGGACATGAAGCAACGCAAGCCTCGCATTCCGCTCCCCGAACTCACGGAGGAGGAGAAGACCAAACTCGGCGAACGCGGCTCGGGCTACGAGAGCCGGCTGCGATTCCATTACCTGCCGGAGGGCAGCGGCGGGTTCTCGGGCGGCGCCGGCGGTCGCGGCACGCCCGGCTCCGGCGGAACTCCCGGTGGAGGCGACCGCGATCCGGCCATGTCGCTGGACAACACCTTCAAGGTGGAACTGTTTTGGATCGTGTGCCGCGCCAACAACTGCCAGTACTGCCAGGGCCACCAGGAGAGCAAGCTCCTTCGCGGCGGTCGCACCGAAGATCAGATCGCGGCGCTGGACGGCGACTGGTCCGGATTCCCGGCAAAGGAACGTGCCGCCTTCGCCTTCGCCCGCAAGATCACCTTCGAGCCGCACCTGTTCAACGACGCCGACATCAAGGGGCTCAAGGAACACTACACCGATCTGCAGATCCTCGAGATGTTGCTCTCGATCGCGGGGAACAACTCGATCAACCGCTGGAAGGAAGGAGCGGGCGTGCCGCAGTCGCAGGGCGGCGGCGGGTTCGGCCGCAACACCGACCCGAACGCTCCGAAGGAAGACCCCGCCAAGCACTCGTACCTAACCCCGACCGCGGACAAGAACAAGACGGCCATCACGAAGGTGGCTCCGATTCAACTTGATGCCAAGGGCCAGCCCACGCGTCTTCCGGTGAACACGCGGCCGGCCCTGGAGTCTCGCGAGCAAGTCGAGAAGGCCCTGGCCGCGGCCCGTGAGCGTGCCCCGCGTTTGAAACTCGCCGACGCCGAAAAGGTGAAGGCGGCTCTGCCCGAAAGCTTCAAGGGCGACGCCCCGCAGTGGGCCCAACTGATGGCGAACTTCTCATCCGCCAAGGGTCGGATCGCCGGGCAAATCGGCGCGGACACGAAAGGCGACCTCACGCCGTTGCTCAAGGCGCAGGTGTCGTGGATCATCGCTCGGCAGGATCGGGCGTGGTACGCGACCGAGGAAGCCCGCCTCCGCCTCAAGGCCCTCGGCCAGACGGACGATCAGATCTTCGCGCTGGACGGCGACTGGAAGGCCGCTTCGGACGCGGATCGCGCCATGTTCACGCTGGCGAAGAAACTCGCCGCCTCCCCCGTGGTCCTCACGGACGACGACGTCGCCCTCGCGGTGAAGCTCAGCGGTCCGAAGCTGACCACCCAGATGATCAGCTACGTGACGACCCGCGCGTCGTTCGACCGCGTCACGGAGGCCGCCGGCCTCACAGCCGGCAAGTGAAGTCGATCTCCTGCGCGTTCGCGTCTCGCGAACGCGCCTCCTTTCTCGGATCAACGCATCATGCCGCACATTACTCTGCCTGAGGGCGAAGCCGGAATCGTCAGCCTGATGCTGGCGTACCCGGAAGCGCGACGCCCGATCAACGACCTGTGCAACGCGATCATGTGCGGGCCGTCGTCCCTCACGACGGCCGAACGCGAACTGATCGCGACGTACGTCTCTCATGGGAACCAGTGCCACTACTGCACGAGTTCGCACGCGGCCGCCGCTCGGGAGTTGCTGGGCGAGCAGGCTCCGCTTCTCGATCGCGTTCTGTGCGACCTCGCGACGTCCGGCCTCGACGACAAAATGAAGGCCCTCCTCGGGATCGCCGGGAAAGCACGAGTGGACGGTCGCCACGTGACGGCGGACGACGTGGCGCAAGCTCGCGCCGCCGGGGCGGACGACAAAGCCATCCACGACACCGTGCTGATCACGGCGATGTTCTGCATGTTCAATCGGTACGTCGAGGGGCTCGGCACGAATGCCCCTCCGGACCTGGAGTTCTACAAAGCCTCGGGGAAGCGCATCGCCACGCTGGGCTACGGAAGCCGCTTCCGCGACACCTGAGGCTCGCCATGATTCCGCTCGTTCTCGCGGCCGCGCTCGTGGAGCCGGCAAACGTTTGGACGAAAACGGACGCCGTCGTCGAGGGCCGTCGGTGGGATGTGCCCCTCGGATACGACCCGGCATCGAAGCGGTTCCTCGTGCTCGGCGGCCGCACCGATTGGGCCAACTACAAGAAGCCGCGACCCTACGACGTGCTGGCCTTCGACCCCGCCGGGAAGTGGCTCAACGAACTCCCGACGGGCAAGGACTGGGGCCCCGCGAGCGGGCCCGTCTCGGCGCCGGCGTGGAAGAGCGAATACTGGGGCTTCACGGACGTGGCCGGAAACGCACGGCCGAACTGGACCATCTACGGCACCTTCTCCCTCGGCCAGAAGTACACCTACGACCCGGACACGAAGGCCTTCTACTTCTATGCCGGCGGCAGCACCTTCAAATACGATCCCGCCGCGAATACGTGGACGGACCTGAAGCCCGCCACGCACCCGCAGCAGGCGCTCGGCGGCATCCTCCTCTGGTCGAGCATGGTGTACGACACGCACGCGAAGAAGATCGTGCTCTTCGGCGGCGGCAATATCCCGACCGAACGCGGCGATCCCGGCACCTGGACGTACTCGCCGAGCGAGAACAAATGGGAACAAGTCCCGACCGCGATTTCGCCGCCGGGGTTGGCCAACTCGCGGCTCGCCTTCGATCCCGTGAACAAGAAGGTCGTGCTCTTCGGCGGCGATGCTCTGAGCCACCTCGAAGGCCAGACGTGGACGTTCGACTTGGAGAAGAAGGCGTGGTCGCCGAGGCCCACGCCCTTCACGCCGCTGCCGCGCGCGGGGCACGCATTGCTCTGGCTGCCGAAATCGAAGAAGGTTCTGCTCCTCGGCGGGTACACGTACACCTCGACGACCGAATACGTCGCCTCGCTCTACAAGCCGCTTCCGCTCGAAGCCTGGACCTTCGACGCGAAAACGGATCGCTGGCAGTTCGTCGCCCGTTGGGAGAAGAACGCCCCGATCGGCCCGTCGAACGTCTTCCTCTCCGCCGCGGCGGACGAAAACGACACAGTCATGGTTCTCGATTCGCAGAACCGCGCCTGGACGATGAACGTGTCGCCGGGCGAACCGGACGAGAAACTCGCGGAGAAGCATGGGGTCAAACTCGGGATGCGAACCTCCCGCACGGGATCGCACGATCCCGGGTGGTACAAGGACGCTCCGGCCGCCGATCCGGCGAAGGTCGCGGATGAACTCAAGGCCCTGCCCGCGAATCGCTGGACGGTCCGCCCCACGCCGAAACGGCCGCTGATGAACATGGACTGGGGCTCCGCCGTGTTCGATCCCGCGACCGATCGCATCATCCGCTTCTCGGGCGGCCACTCCGCGTACAGCGGCACCGCGCCAATTCTCTACGAAGTGACCACGGACCGGTACTGGATCCCGTTCGCCCCCGAATACCCGATCGAATACGTCTACTCGAACGATCAGGTTCATGGTGAATGGAGCTTCGGCAAGAACCCGTGGATGACGGGGCACACGTACAAGTCCACGGGGTACGACCCGATTCGCCAGCGGTTCGTCTTCGCTCCGCACGAGTACACGTACTTCTGGGACTTCTCGCGAAGCAACTCCTGGCAACGCTCCGGGGCGAAGAACCCGTACCGCTCGGACTTCTACTCGCTCACGCTTTGCTCCACGACGGACGGCACAGTGGCGTGGGGCGACGACCGCACGATCAACAAACCGGGTCTGTGGAAGCTCGTGGACGACACGTGGAAGCCGCTGCCTCTCACGGGCGAGTTGCCGAGCAAGTCCGCGGATCGACACGGAGCCGCGTTCGATTCCAGGCGGAACCGCATTCTCTTCTTCAGCGACGTGGGGCCGAAGGCGGGCAACGTGACGGCGTACGACATGAAGACGGGCGAGGCGAAGTGGCTCGACCCGCCGATTCTCGCGAAGGTCCACTGCCGCGAGACGATCTACGTTCCGGACGCGGACCTCGTGCTCGTCGGCGGCCGCGTGAAGGACGGCGACGGCTGGCGCTGGCTCGCCTTCGACTGCGCCGCGAACGCGTGGTGCACCTTGCCGCTCGCCGGCGACGATCCCGTGGGCAAGGCCGGCTCCTTCAACAATTCCATGGGCCTCATGTACGATCCTTCGCGAAAACTGATCTGGGCCGTCGGCCAGCACAGCCACGTTCACGTGCTGAAACTGGACCCGAAAGACAAGGCTCCGTTGAAGTGAAACGCGATTCGTCGGTTTTTCTGGAACGCGATCCCCGCGAGCGGCCATAATCGGTGTTCGGCACGGAGGCAGCGATGTCCGAGAACCCGGTGGCGCGGCTGATTCCGGAGTTCGCCCGATACCGTCTCGAGGGAGCGGCGGACGGCGACCTCGTGGAGCGGTACGTGCGCAACCGGGATGACGAAGCCTTCGCCGAACTCGTGCGTCGGCACGGCGGCATGGTGCTGGGCGTGTGCCGTCGCGTTCTCCGAAACTCGGCCGACGCCGACGACGCGTTCCAGGCCGCGTTCCTCGTGCTCGCCCGCCGCGCGGCGGCGATCCGTCCGCCGTCCGCCGTCGGCGCGTGGCTTCACGGCGTCGCGTTCCGCACCTCGCGGGAAGCCCTCAAGCGCGCCGCCCGGCGTCACAAGTACGAGAGCCGCGTTCCGCCGCGCGAACCCACCCCCGAACCGATGCCACACGACATTCGCCCCATGATCGACGCCGAACTCGACCGCCTGCCGCGGCCGTTCGCCGAAGCGCTCGTGCTGTGCGACATGGAGGACCGCCCGCGGCGCGAGGTCGCGGCCCTTCTCGGCGTTCCGGAAGGGACGGTCGCGAGCCGCCTGAGTCGCGCGCGGGAGATGCTCGCGGAGCGTCTGAACCGACGCGGGCTCGGCACGACCGCGGGCCTGCTCGCCACCGCGATGGCCGCCGAGGCTCATCCCTTGAGCCCGGCCGCGGTCGCGGAGACGACGCGGGCCTCGCTCGGCGCCGCCTCCGCCTCCGCGAACGAACTCGCGAAGGCCGCGATGAGCGGTGTCGGATCGCGGATGAAGCTCGGCCTCGCCCTCGCGCTGGTCGCCGCGATCGGAGCCGGCGGTTGGGCCGCGACGCGAGATTGGAGCCCGCCGCCGCCCGCGAGCCCGCCCGTTCCCATCGTGAAGGCGAACGACGATCCTCCGGCCCTCGCGGAAGCGCCGCCGCCGGCCGATCCGATCGAACGGGCCCGCGGGAGGCTCGTCGGCGCATGGCGGGTGAAGTCCGGAACGCGGGACGGCGTGCCGCTCACCGCATGGGAACTCCAAGGCCTCGGACTGGACCTCGACGCGACCGGGAACGCGAGCCTGAACCGGCTTCAACTGCACGACGAACGCCACTTCTCGTGGCGAGTCGAGGACAGCCGCACGCTCGTCTTCGAGCCGCGGTCGAAGAAACTCGCCGCGTTCCGCATCCCGTTCGAGGTGACCGACGAATCGCTCGCGGTATCGTGGACGGAGCCGGGCCAGCGCGGCGGCCCGCGGGCGGCCTACGGCATCGGCAGCTTCAAGCTCCTGCTCGAACGCGCCTCCGCGACTCGCTCCGTGAGCCTGAGCGTGTCCGCATCTCCACAGAACGCCGTGGGCACGGGGCTGATCGGCGCATGGGAATGGGACACCGAGTTGAACGCGAAGCTCGGCCACGTTTCCGCCACGGAGCCGCGACTGACCTTCACGCGGGACGACTCCGTGGCCGAGTCCGTGCCCGCGGCCTACCGCGATCTCTTCGAAGGAAAGCGAATCTACCTCGCGGGGCGGGTCGCGCTTGGAGTGCGGAACGCGAAGGACGTCTCGCATCAGTTCCTGCTCGTCGAGCATCAGGGGAATCCGATGCTCGTCTACTTCGTTCCCAAGCCGGGGGACGACTGGCATTGCGAGGAGGCCGTGACGGTGAGCCTCGCGGCCGGATCGCGGCCGGCCCAGGATCTGCTCTTCCTCGCGGCGTTCGAAGATGCCCGCGGACTCCCCGCCGGCGCGTTCCGCCGTCGGTGAGTCTCGTACTCTGACTTCATGCTGACGGTTCATCTTCGCATCAACGATTCGGCCACGTCGCGGCCCACGCCGGTCCGGCTGCGCATCTCGGACGACCGCGGACGGCACTACCCGCCGCTCGGCCGCCACGACGAAATTCCGATCGGGAAGAACGAAGACGTCGGCGGGCGGGTGCGGCTCGGCCGCGAATCGTGGTTCATCGTGGACGGCTCGGTCGAACTCCCGCTGCCGGCTGGAACGCCGCTCCGCGTTCAAGCCATGAAGGGTCCCGAATATCGACCCGTGGATGAGAGCGTGACGCTCGGCCCCGGCCAGATGGCGCTGCGATTCACGATCGAACGCCACACGGACATGAACTCGAACGGGTGGTTCGCGGCGGATGGCCGATGCCACTTCGTTGCGCCGCACGACGCGAAGCTCGAAGCCGCGGCCGAGGGGCTCGATCTCGTGAACCTCCTCGCGATCGAGCAACGCTTCCCGAGCCTGGACGGCACCGCGTACCGCACCGTGCCCCACCTCGCGGCCTTCACAGGTCAATCGACTTTCGACGGCGTCGTGGCCGTGAACACGCTCAACGTTCACCCCGTGCTCGGTCGCGTCGGCCTCTTGCATTCGCACCGCCCGGTTCACCCGCTGACCTTCGGCGGCGAAGAGGCGGACGATTGGTCCGTGTGCGACTGGTGCGACCAGTGCCACCGCAAAGGCGGGCTCGCGGTATGGGTGGACGCCTTTCGCGAATCGGCGGGGCCGCCCGGCGGCGAGGCCCTGGTCGCGGCCGTGCTCGGCAAACTGGACGCGATCGAAGTGGACGCCCAACCGCGGAAACAACCCGTGTGGCCCTGGATCTATCGGTTGTGGAACGCCGGCATTCGCCTTCCCTTGCTCGGTTCGAGCGGGAAAGACAGCAACCGCACGCCGATGGGCGCGATGCGAACGTACACGCGGATCGGTGAGCCGTTCACGTGCAAAGCATGGGTCGACGCCGTGAAGGCGGGACGAAGCTTCATCACGAACGGGCCTCTCGACGTGGATCGCTTCGAACCGCTCTCCGGCACGAATTGGTCGGCGCGTCGTTTCCAGAACGGCGCCGGCGCGTTCGCCCACACGTCGCCCGAGTTCCAGGACGGCGAACGCGATTCGGACGCCGCGGCCGCCCTGACACGGTGCATCGAATCGACCCGCGAATGGATCGAGACCGTCGGCCGCTTCACGCAGCCGAAGCGCAAACAGGCCCTGCTCGACCGTTGCTCCGAAGCGATCGCGAAGCTTCAGAGCCACTGACAGTCAGATTGACGAAGCCACCAGCATTCCTGGCGAACCGGCGACGTGAGTCGCCGGGTTGCACTTCCAACCCGGCGACTTACGTGACGTGAGTCGCCGGGTTGCACTTCCAACCCGGCGACTTACGTCGCCGGTTCGCCAAAACCACGATGCCGCAGGTGACAGTACCTTCCCCGACTGTCAGTTAATCCGATATGCGGCGAGGGCGTTCTTGCCGAACACCTTCGCCGCGGCTTCGGGCCCTTTCGGCTTCACGAACCCGGCCGCGAGATCGAAGACCGTGGCATACGTGGCGTAGTTGTCGCTCACCGGCCAGTTGCTGCCGTAAAGAAGGCGGTCCTCGCCGAAGGCGGCCCAGAGCGCGTCGAATGTCGGCTTGTAGAACGCGGCTTCGGTCGGGGCTTTGCCGCCGGATCGGCCGGTACCGTCGACCAGGGCCGAGAGTTTGCACCACACGTTCTTGCCGGCCGCGGCCGCGGCGCGGATCCCCTTCAACCACGCCTCCGTCGGCGGCTTCCCGTCCATCCGCGGGTTCCCCATGTGATTGATCACGATCCTCAGCTTCGGGAACGCCTCGGCGACGGCCGCGGCCACGTGGTGAACGTCGGGCCCGCCGTTCAGATCGAGTGACAGCCCGGTGTCACTCAGAGCTTCGAGGTTCTTGCGGGCGAGGGGCGTCTTGAGGCCGTCGCGGGTCTCGGCTTCGTTCCAACGCACGCCACGGAACCGCGGGTTCTTGGCGAACCGTCCGAGATGGGTGGCGAACTTCGCGTCGTTCGGCGCGAGCCGGCCCACGACACCCGCGAGAAACGGTTCGTCCTTCGCCAGGTCCAGCAGCCACTGGTTGTCTTCGACGAGCGGGCTGGCTTCGACCACGATCGTGCCGGTGACGCCGTGCGGGGCGGCGAGTTTCTTGAACTCGGCCGGGAGCACGGGCCTGTGGAGCAGCTTGTCTCCTTTGCCGGGCCACGGCACGCCGCCCGGCCGCGTCGGATCGTAGAAGTGCGTGTGCGTGTCGAGCACGACGGGCTTGGCGTCCGCGGCTCCCATCGCGGCCGCGGCCAGGGGAAGGGTCAGGGCTTCACGCCGCGTCAGGTTCATCTCGGCACGCTCCAAGGGAATTGTGAAGGTCGCAAGAGTTCTGGACAGACAGTCAAGTATTTTGCTGATCGTGAACGACGCGATGGGCGTACTCCGCGGAATGGAGTCCCTCGGAGCCGAAGACGATCTCATCGACCTGCACGGGAACCTGGCGCCCGAGAACTGCAAGACGCACCCGATCGGCGAACTCGATCGAATCCTGATGAACGCCGTGCTCGCGGACGACGTGGGATTCGTGTTCAGCCAGATCGCCGTGCGGAAAGACCTGATGACGGGCACGCCGCGGGCCAGCGACCACGTTCCGTTGGTGGCCACGTTCCGCTACACCTCGACGGTGCAGCCTTGAGACTCGACGCGAGCCGCGCCGGCGAAGCCGCCGGCGCGACTCGGCACGCGATCACTTCCGTTGCTGAACGATGACGCGGACGCCCTTCTTGTTCGACGAGATGACGTCGAGCAGTCCATCGCCGTTGATGTCGGCCACTTCGAACTGCGTGCCGATGCCGCTGTCCTCGTCGATGGTCATCGGGGTGAGCGTGGTCTTGCCGTCGGCGCCCTTCACGTTCTTGAGCCAATAGATGGCGGCGGGGCCGTCCGAACCCGGCTCGGCTTTTCCGTGGCTCCACCAGCGCTTGCCGGTGATCAGGTCCGGTCGGCCGTCGCCGTCGATGTCCTTGAAGTGGGCGGCGTGCGTCTCGCTCACGAGCTTCGGGAAGATGTCGTTCTGCGTGAACGTGCCGTCGCTTCCCTGCTTGTGCCACCAGATGCCGAAGCGGTGGGCCGAGGTCGAGATCACGTCGTTCTTGCCGTCGCCGTCCATGTCCCAGACGAACATGTCCGCAGACTCGACTCCGAGCTTCGCGGGGTGCCACACCCACGGGGTTTTGCCGTCCGGCTTCGCGGGTTGTTCCCACCATCCGCCGGTGGGAGTGGGACGGCCCGAGGTGAGCACGTCGAGGCGGCCGTCGCCGTTCACGTCGCCCACGCCGAGGCCGTGGCTGAACTTCTGCGTGCCGGGCGTTTCCTTGCCGGTGGACGAGGGCTCGCTGAGCGGGTGCATGTCCCAGAGCGCGTCCGGGTCCTTCGGATTCGGCGTGAAGTAGGCCATCTGCCCTTCGTTCCCCTTGCCCTTCGGTTGCCAGCCCATGATGAGCACGCGTTTGCCCGTGCCGAAGAGGTCGGCGTAGAGCGGCGTTTCGTTGCAGGCCGAGTGCCAGATGATGTGTTTCTTCCAGTGCCCCTCTTTGCCCTTCGGGTTCTCGAGCCAGAAGCACGGATCGCCGGGGAAATCGATGACGATGAGATCGGGATAGCCGTCGGCGTTGAAGTCGTCCGCCCAGCAGGCGAAGGAGCGACTGTAGTTCCCGAGACCGTCCTTGTAATCGGTGAAGGGCTTCATTTCGTGCGGCGTCCAGTCCGGCGCCTCATACCAGTACTCGCCGTTGAGCACGTCGATCTTGCCGTCCTTGTTCACGTCCGCGATGGCGACGCCTTCGGAGCGGAACTTGCGATCGAGAACGGTCTTCTTCCAGGTGATTGTCTTGCTGGGCGGCGCATCCGCGGAGATGGCGGGCAGTGCCGCGACCGCCGCGAGGATGGCGGCCGGCATGAACCGGAACATGGGAGGCTCCTTCGGGAAAGGTGTGGGGTGATTATCGGCCCCGCGTGTGGAATAGCAACCGGGAGGAGTCGCGGGGAACGGATCGGGGAAAATGAAAGAACCCCGCCGGGTCGGGCCGGAGGGGTTCACGCGAAGGGTCCCGATTCAATGGCGGGACCCTCGTGGTCGATTTGCGTTTGATTCTCAGTAGCGGCCGCCGCCGCCACCGCCGTAGCCGCCACCGCCGCCGCGACGGCCACCGCCGCCACCGCCGCCGTAGCCACCACCGCCGCCGCCGCCGCCGTAGCCACCACCGCCGCCGCCGCCGCCGTAGCCACCGCTACGCGGGCGCTCTTCGCGCGGGCGGGCTTCGTTCACGGTCAGGGTGCGACCGCCCAGTTGGGCGCCGTTCATCGCGTTGACGGCTTCATCGCCGCCATCGGCCATCTCGACGAAGGCGAAGCCGCGGCTGCGGCCCGTCTCGCGGTCCGTCACCACCTGGGCGCTGGTGACCGTGCCGTACTGTCCGAAGGCCTGCATCAGGTCTTCATTCGTGGTCTGGAACGAGATGTTCCCGACGTACAACTTCTTGCTCATGGAATCTTTCTGAAACTCACGGAACCTTGAACTCCGCGGTCACCGCGACCGCGGTACGAAACAGGGGCGGACGAGCCCGACTTAGTGCACCCCGGCGCTTGCGACCGGCCCGACCCGGGCACGCAAGACGACGGGGCGATACGCATAAAATCGGACCGCTGCGGCGACACTGCTTGACGAGCTTGGAGCCGTGAGAGAATGCTCAGAGCGGGGATACCAAGACGGGTCATAGCCAGGGACTGCACTGCGATTCGTCTCTCCTGAAAGGCGGACCTTCGCCCGCCGTCACGGAATGATACGCCGCTTCTTGCCAGAAAAAAGCCCAATCGCGCGGAATTCGCGAATTCGCACGGCTGGGCTTGGCTCGCGGCAAGGCCGCGGATATGTCCCGCGTCCATGCGACGCATTCTTCTCGCACTGACGCTCGCGCTTTCGGCCGGATGCAGCAACGCGCCGATCGCCGGAATGCTGGACTGCGTGTCTCCGGCTCGTGGCGGAGACGCCGGCCGCGAACCCGTGGTCCCGCGGATCAAGCCGCCCGGCACCGAGTCGCTGCCGCCCGGCGCCGGCGCCCCTCCGCCGGGAGGCGGCGTGTTGCCGCCCATCGCGCCGAACTGATCACGCCACGAGGGAAAGCCCGTGCGTGCGGATCGGCGTCTTCGCCGCGGCCGTGATGAAGCACTCGAACAACTGGCCATCCAGCGCGCTCGCGGTGTCCGCTTCGGGGTGCCACTGCACGCCGACGCAGAACCACGTCGGGTCCGTCGATTCGATCGCTTCGATCACGCCGTCCGGCGATTTGGCCGCGACACGCATCTTCTTGCCGAGTTGGTTCACGGCCTGGTGATGCATGCTGTTCACGCGGAGTTCCTGCGTGCCGTAGATGTCGTCGAGTCGGGTGTTCGGTTCGATGAGCGCCATGTGGCGATGCGGGGCGCCGGTCTGGTCGAAGTGCGGCATCGCCTTGGGGTTGTCCACCGGGAGGTGCAGGTGGAGCGTGCCCCCGGCGAAGACGTTCAGTTGTTGCATGCCCAAGCCGATGCCGAGCACGGGCGTGCGGCGTTCGAAGATCTTGGCCAGGAGGTGGCGATCGGCGTCCTCGCGGCGAACGGCCATCGGCACGACCGCGGCGGTCGGGGCCTGCCCGTTGCGGCGCGGGTCCATGTCCGCCCCACCGGTCAGGATCACGCCGGACACGGTGTTCAGGATCGCGTCGATCTCGGCGAGGTTGTCCTTGCGAAGCGGCGGAAGGATGACGGGGAGCCCGCCGCCGGCGAGGATCGCGTCGATATAGCCCGCGTTCAGCTTCAGGAACGGCGTGCTGTTCTTCGCCGCGATGTACTCCGTGTTGATGCCGATCAGCGGGCGGGCGGGGGGAAGCGGTTCCTTCTTGGCGGCCATTCGTGTGGTTCCTCCGTGAACCCTCCCCCGGGCGTCGTGCCCGAGAGCTCCGATGGAGCTGGAGTGAGGGGAGAGGGAGTTTAGGCAGCCGGGCCAAACCGATTCAAGCCCGATTTTTTTTCTGTCGCCCGACACGCGGCTCCTGTATCATCCCAGCACGGCCGGAATTGTCCGGCCGCACGTTTTCACACATCGTTCTTGGAGTGCTGCTCATGCGGAAGGCGGGATTCGTGTTCGGGGCCATGGTGGCCATCGTGCTTGCGTTTGGCACGGCCACCGCGGACGAAAAGGTTCCGAACATCAAGAAGATCATGCAGACGGTGGCTGGCAGCAAGAAGGAAAAGGGCCTGTGCGCCAAGTGCGCCGAGGCCGGCAAAGCCGCGAAGTGGGACGACGCCCAGACCCTCTCGAAGAGCCTCTCCGAGTGCGTGGCGAACCTCCCGAAGAACGCCTGCCCGAAGGGCGACGAGAAGAGCTGGGAAAAGCTCTCGAAGGCCTTCGCCGAACAGGCCAAGGTGATCGAGAAGGCCGCCTCGGACAAGGACGCGAAGAAACTGGGCGAAGCGGTCGGGGCCTTCACCAAGGCCTGCGGCGAGTGCCACAAGGCCCACAAGTGATCGATCGGCGAACCCGAATCGCCACGAACCGCGGAGCGAACGCTCCGCGGTTTTTTCGTACCGTCATGAAGTTGGAGTCAGGCAGGCTTCGAGTCGCGAGGATTCCGTCTCGCTTCACCTTGAAGAGCCGAGTTCGCGGAGCTTCGATTTGAGGTACTTCGCCCGGGCGGCGTTGCGTTCCTCTCCGTCCAGCGGCTGGCCCATGAGCTTCTGCAGGTGAGCCGCCTGGGTGTGGATGAAAAGTTGGTTCACCGTCGTGGGAGGCAAGTCGTCCAGCAGTTTCAGATGGATGCCGAGCCGAACCGCGGAAAGCAGTTCCATCGTCTCTTCGGACGTGATCATCGTGGCGGACGAAAGCGTGCCAATGGCGCGGGCCACGCGATTCTGTTCGTCCTGACGGCGTTCCTTGAGCAGGGCAGCCCGCGCCTGCCGCTCGTACTGCAGGATCGTCTGAATCACCTCGCGAATCTCGTTGAGGATCTTCGGCTCGCTCTTCCCGAGCGTCACCTGATTCGAAATCTGGTACAAGTCGCCGAAGGCTCGGCTCCCTTCTCCGTGGAGCCCGCGGACCGCGAGGTTGATCTTCTGCAGGGCGCGGAACACCTTGTCGATCTGCTTGGTGATGCCGAGCGCGGGCAGGTGCAGCATCACGGAACCGCGGAGGCCGGTGCCGACATTCGTGGGGCAGGCCGTGACGTAGCCGAACTGCGGGTGAAACGCGTACGTGAGCTTCACTTCGAGAGCGTCGTCCAGGCGGTCGATGTCCTGCCACGCTTCGTCCAGGGCGAAGCCGGAGCGGAGCACCTGAAGTCGGAGGTGATCCTCTTCGTTCACCATGACGGAGACGGATTCTTTGGCGTCGAAGGCGGCGCCCCGCGGCCCGTCCAGCACGGTGGCCAGTTCGCGGCTGATGAGTTGCCGTTCGACGAGGAATTGCCGATCGAGCGCAGTGAGATTCGTGACTTCGATGAACTGCAGCGGGTCGGGCAGGTCCGCGTGAACCAGCGCCTCCTGCGCCTTGGCGAGGATTTCGGCCTTCTGCTTGTGCCCGGCTCGATTCGTGAACGGGAAGTTCACGATGTTGCGGGCGAGACGGATCCGCGTGGACACGACCACGTCCGACTCGGGGCCCGAGCCGCGGAGCCACTCGCCCAGGTTCGGGAGCAGGCTATCGAGATTCATCCGTGGCTTCCTTCTGGCGAATCAGATCGCGGAGGCGAGCGGCTTCCTCGTAGTTTTCGGCCTTGGCCGCGGCCTTCATCTTCTTCTTGAGATCCTTGAGGTCCGCTTCGCGATGCCCGCGACGAACGGCGGCCGGCACCTTGCCGAGGTGCGTTTGGGCTTGATGGATCCGCTCGAGGAGCGGTTCGAGGGCCGACTGGAACGCGACGTAATCGTCCGGGCAGCCGAGCCGCCCTTCGGCCCGGAATTGTTCATACTTTAGGCCGCACGTCGGGCAGGTCAACGCGGGCGTCTCGACGGCGCGGGGCTTGCCCGCCGATTGAGGCTGCAGCGGCCCGAGGAGCAGGCCGAGGAGCGCTTTGAGATCCACGTGCGGCGTCGCCTGATCCGGGATCAGGTTGCGTTCGCGGGCGCACGTCTCGCAGAGGTGCACTTCCTGCTTGCGCGGCGTCGCCTTCACGATCTTCGTGAGGTGAACCGTGGCCTCGTTCGGGCAGAATTGGCATTTCATGGATGATTCGAGCGGCACGCCGCAATTGCGAGGATCAGGATCGGAAACGGAAACTCACGATGAAGACTTTTCGCTCCACCTCGTGAACCGCGTACTGAACCGCGATCGGCCGGACATAATGAAAACGGATCTTGAGCTTGAGATGCACCAGTTCATCGCGCGACTCTCCGATCTCCAACGGGGTTCTCGCCAACTCTTCCAGCAACCACTCGCCGGCTTGGACGGCCATCTCAAACTGCCCGTGTTCGCGTGCCGTGGCGACGACTTCGCGAAACTCCGCCTTTTTCGCCTCCGAGCATAAGATGCGATAGAGATCGCTCGACATCACTTGCTCGCCTCGAGTTCGCGACGGTACCCGGCAACGATTTCCTCGAGCGAGTCGCCTTCGTCCGGCCTCATGATCTCCCTCAACTCCTCGTCCGTCGGCGGCACATACGGGAAGATGGTGTCCATCAGTTCCTTCATCGCCGCGCGAGAGCGAGTCGCCTCGGCTTCCGCCTTCGCGAGACGCTCGCGAAGCGATTCATTCTCGCGGCGAAGGGCTTCGACTTCCTCCGGCATGATTGTTCCCTCCAGGCTCAGTCCGATTCCAGTTGTTTGATGCGGTCGCGGATCCGCGCCGCGTCCTCGTACTTTTCGTCGGTGACGAATTGTTGCAGCTTCTTCTTCAGTTGTGCGAGTTCGAGTTGCGAGCCGGGGGCGGAGGCGGGCTTCCGCGGTGTCTTGCCGCAATGTTTCGTTTCGCCGTGCACGCTCTCCAGGAGCGGGATGAGGTCGTCCTTGAAGCTGTCGTAATCGTGCGGGCAGCCGAGGCGGCCGTGGTTGCGGAACTCGACGAACTTCAGCCCGCACGCCTCGCAGGCTTTCTCTCCGATCACGTCCGGCTCGCCGCCCTCGATCACGGCGTCGCCGCCCTTCGCGGGTTTCTTCGGCGGCGTGGGCGGTTCGTAGAGGTATTTCTTCGCACACTCTTCGCAGAGGTGCGCTTCGTCGAAGCCCTCGTCGCCGAGCACTTCCGTGATGTGAAGAGTGGCCTGCTTGGGGCAGCGCTGGCACTTCATCGACCGGCCCTTTCTCACGTTTCTCGCATTGTACCCGGCGCGGGGCCGGCGTGGGAGGCGGCTCGCTTCGAGCCGCGCGGTACAATGTCCGAATCATGCCAACGGACGCTGTCGCCGCGTATCACGATCTGCTCGCGGGCGATGCCGCGCTCGCGGCCGATTCGCAGGTCTCGCTCGAAGTGGGGCAGGAGGCCCGGAGCCTCGTCTACGGCGCCCGGCCCGTCTGCTCCGTGCTGCGGCCGCGATTCCTCACGCCGGAACAGTACCGATTCCTGCACGACCGCGTGAAGGTGCTGCTCCCGGCGCTGCGAACCGTATACGACCGCGCCATGGCGGACGCCGCGTTCCGCCGCCACTTCCGCCTCCGCGATTGGGAAGAATCGCTGCTCGCGATCGATCCGGGATTCGCGAACCCGAACCCGACCAGCCGCTTCGACGCGTTCTTCGACACGGACGGCGAACTGAAGTTCACGGACTTCAACACCGAAACGCCCGCCGGCGCCGGGTACTCGGATTCGCTCGGCCGCATGTTCTATGGCCTGCCCGTGTTCCAGGAGTTCCAACGCCGCTTCCAGGTGTGGCCGATGCTGGCTCGCCCCGGCGTCTTCCACGCGCTCACCGATTCCTTCAAACAGTGGCGCGGCAGCACGAGCGAAGCCCCGAAACTCGCCATTCTCGACTGGCGCGGCGTGCCCACCTTCGCCGAGTTCGTCCTCTTCTACGACTACTTCAAGGCCATGGGCGTCGAGACGCGGATCGTCGACCCCGGGGACCTGGAATACCGCGACGGCAAACTCCGCGCCGGGGAGTTCCCCATCACGCTGATCTACAAGCGGTCCTTCACGGACGAACTGATCGCGAAGGGCGGGCTCGATCATCCCGTGGTGCGTGCGGTTCGCGATCGGGCCGTCTGCATGGTGAACTCGTTCCGCGGCAAGCTGCTCGGCAAGAAGGCGTCCATCGCCGCGCTCAGCGACGAACGCCACACCGGTCTCTTCACCGAGGAGCAGCGCCGCGCCATCGCCGACCATATACCCTGGACGAGGGTGATGGAGGAACGCCGCACCGTGGCCGACGGCGCCGAGGTGGACCTCGTGCCGTTCGTGCTGGCGAACGCGGACCGGCTCGTTCTGCGGCCGAACGATTCGCATGGGGCCGAGGGCACGATCGCGGGCTGGACCGTGAACGCGGCGGCGTGGGAAACCGCGGTGATCCGGGCGCTCGCGGAACCGTACGTGGTTCAGGCGAAAGTCGGGCTCCCCGCCGAGCCGTACCCCACCTTCGCGAACGGCTCGCTCACGATCAAGGATTGGCTCGTGGACACGAGCCCGTACGTGGCCTTCGGCGACTTCATGCACGGCTGCCTGACGCGGATCTCTTCCGAGATTCCCGTGAACGTCGCGGGCGGCGGCAGCGTCATTCCCACATTCGTGGTTGAGCCAAGATGATTCGCAACTTCGAACGCGACGGCATCCGCTTCCAGTACCCCGCGAATTGGGTGTTGGAAACCGAGGAAGACGCCGACGGCGGATGGTCGGTCACGGTCCAAAGCCCGGAGACGGCCTTCCTGCTGCTGTCGATCCGTCCGGACGCGGACAACCTGGCCGAACTCGCGGATCAGACGCTCGACGCGCTCAAGGCCGAGTACAAGGAACTGGACGAGGTGAACTTCGTCGGCGATTTCGCGGGGCAACTCGCCGTCGGCCACGACATCGACTTTCTGACTCTGGACATTCCCGTCACCTGTTGGACTCGCTGCGCACAGTCCGCGGCGGGCCCGCTGCTCGTGATGTGCCAGGTGAGCGAGTACGAGCAAGAGCGCCACGAACCCGTGCTCCGCGCGATGTGTGCATCGATGACGATCGAGGACGAATGATGGCAGATCCATTCGCGGCGAAGCGCGAGGCGATGCGGGAAGAGTTCTTCGCGAAGCTCTTCCTCCTCGGCGGGTGGATCGGCGGCACGGACACCTACAAGCGGACAATGTGGGCCGCGGTGCCGGACATCGCACTCGCTCCGGCGTCGTACTCGCTCACGTTCCGCCGCGGGTTGCCGGAACCCGGCGCGGACAACCAACTGATCATGGCCGGCCACGAGGCCATGCTCGCGCAATGGTTCCACCGGCCGCTCGCGGCCGCGGACCTCGAGTTGAACCGCGAATGGTGCCGAACGCAGTCGAAAACACGGGCGTTCCCCGAGGAACTCTGGGATGCCGCGCTCGCGTCGCGAACCGATGACGAGGTTCGTCTCCCGATCGACATCTGGGGCTTCCCCGGCGGGCAGACGTTCCTCGCGGGAGCGCCGTGCCTCTCGTTCGAGGGGCCGGGCGGTTTCATCTCGTATCTCGAACCCGCGATGTGCCGCTACTTCGCCCCCGTGATTCAGGCCACGAAGGCTCGGCTCATGAAGCTGGCCACGCCGCGCGACGCCGAGTTCGGACTTCGATCCGCCCCAGTCGAAGTCTGCAACCTCATCCTGCTGCTCGCTCGGTTCGTCGGCGGCGGCGGCGCCCTCACCTCGAACGACACCGCCGAGTTCATGTATCCCGACCTCTTCCAGTCCATCGGCACCATCGGTCACGAAATGATGTGCGCCGGGCAATCGTTCGACCGCTCGCTCGCCGAAGCCGAATTCGACATGATGGAGCGGTTCGTTTCGAAAATGGGCACGGCCTCGCTCCTGTGCGATCTCGTGGACGCGGAATCGGTCGGCCTCGAGAACGCCCTCCGCGTCATCCGTTCGCATCCGGAGACGACCCGCGTCGGCATTCGCGTGGACAGCGGCGACATCGCCGGCCAATGCGTGCTGTACTTCGAATCGATGAAGAAACAGGGCCTCGAACCGCGGCTGATCGTGTTCGAAGACGAAGTGAGCCCCGAACAGGTGAAGCACGTGTACGACGTGTTCCGCGCCCGAGCGGGGCATGAACCGACGATGCTTTTCCCCGGGGCCGGCGGCTACTGGTGGAAGCTCGTTCACCGCGACACCGTGTCCGCGGCGTTCAAACGCACCGCGACCGACGGCCGACCCAACATCAAGTTCTCGAACTCGCCGGGGAAGGAAACCGTGCCCGGCACCATCCGCGTCGTCGCCCGCGGCGACACGCTGATCGTGGCGGACGCCTCCGAACCGATCGACGGCGACCCGCTCTTCGTGAAACTCGTGGATCAGGGCCGTATCGTGTACCGCGAATCGTTCCACGAGCAGTCCGCCCGCGCGGACCGCACCTGGGGCCGATATGCGAAGTGGGAGCCGTCGCCGAAGGTGGGCGAGTGGCTGGAACGATTCCGCGCCATGCGTCAAAGCGAAGTCGCGGCGGCGAAGGAAAGGCTGGTATGATGCGTACGGAGGTCGCCATGAACGCTTACGAAACGACCGGCACGGTGACAGCGAACGGCGTGTTGGTGTTGGATGCGCCCGTGCCGCTGGCCGAGGGTAAAGTTCGGGTCACGGTGCTGCCGGAGCCCGGGCCGGAACCTTTAAGGACGAAGCAGTCGCTGGCTGAATTCCTCGAAATGATTCATGCTCGACAAGCCGCCCGAGGCCACGTGCCGCGTTCTCGCGAGGAAATCGACGGCGCTCTCCGCGAAGAACGCGAAAGTTGGGACTGAAGATGAGAATTTACTTGGACTCGGCTCCGATCATTTACATGGTCGAGAAATGCCCTCAGTTCTCTCCATTGGTTTCGTCCAAACTTGCTGCTCTCGGGGGCGACCTTGTTTCAAGTGACTTAGCGCTGCTGGAAGCCCTCGTCGTTCCACTTCGAAATCAAGATTCCGTGTTGATCAACGAATTCGAGTTGTTCTTCGCGTTTCAACTCGCTGTGGTCGTCGATTTGCCATCGACGGTCTACCGCCTCGCGGCAAGGATCCGCGCAGACTTCCCCAAGTTCAAGACACCCGATGCGATTCATCTTGCCGCCGCGGTTCACTCGGGTTGTGATCGTTTCCTGACGAACGACACACAATTGGTTCGATTCACGAGCATCATTGTCGAGGTCGTCTAATCTCATGCTCACTCATGGCCTTCTTCGCGTGGCGGCGGCGTGTCCCGAGGTGCGGGTCGCGGATGTCCCGTTCAACGTGGACCGCATGCTCGAACTGCTCGCCCAGGCGGAGGAACGCGGCGCGAGCCTCGTCGTCTTCCCCGAGATGGGGCTCACCGGGTACACCTGTCACGATCTCTTTCACACGCGGCCGCTCCAACGCGCCGCCGAGGTCGGCCTCGCGAAACTCCTCGAGCAGGATTTCTACCGCGGGCTGTTTGCCGTCGGGCTGCCGTTGGTCGTGAACGGGCAACTCTTCAACTGCGCCGCCGTGATCCAGGGCGGCGTGCTCCTCGGCCTCGTGCCGAAAGCCTACCTGCCGAACTACAAGGAGTTCTACGACGCCCGCTACTTCAGCCCGGCGGCGAACAACTCCTCGAGCGAAGTGACCGTCGCCGGCCGCACGGCCCCGTTCGGAACGGACCTGATCTTCCGCTGCCTGAACGAGCCGGACTTCACCCTCGGCGTCGAAATTTGCGAAGACCTGTGGACGCCCGCGCCGCCGAGTTCGAAGCTCGCGCTCGCCGGGGCCAGCGTCATCGCCAACCTCTCGGCGAGCAACGAGATCATCGGGAAGTCCGGGTATCGCCGCGAGTTGGTGGTGTGCCAGAGCGGGCGGTGCGTGGCGGGCTACGTCTATGCTTCGGCCGGAGTCGGCGAATCGAGCACCGATCTTGTCTTCGGCGGACATTGCCTCGTCGCCGAGAACGGCAGCTTGCTTGCGGAGTCCAAACGATTCCAGACGGGAAGCCAGCTTCTGTTCGCGGACCTGGACCTCGAGCGACTCCGCCACGACCGCATCCAGACGAACAGCTTCAACGACAATCGCCGCGGCAACCTGGACGAGTCGAGCATCACCGAGTCCGAGTTCGAACTCGAACCGAGCCCGATTGAGCGGCTCGAGCGATTCGTGGATGCCCATCCCTTCGTGCCCCAGGATCCGCGGACGCTGAAGGAACGCTGCGACGAAATCTTCCACACGCAGATCGCGGCTCTCGGCAAACGCCTCGCCCACATCGGAAATCGGAGCGTGACCATCGGCGTGTCTGGCGGGCTCGATTCGACACTCGCGTTGCTCGTGGTCTGCAAGACGATGGACGCGCTCGGTTGGCCCCGCGACGGCATCCGGGCCCTCACGATGCCCGGCTTCGGCACCACGGCCCGCACCAAAGGCAACGCCCATTCGCTGATGAAGTCCCTCGGCGTGAACGTGCAGGAAATCGACATTCGCGCGCTGTGCTTCGAACAGATGAAAGCGCTCGGCCACGCCCCGTTCGACCTGCCGCTCGCGAACGAAACCGTGGACACGCTCGGCGAGAAGCTCCGCCACCTGCCCGCGGAACGCCGCAGCGATCTCGTCTTCGAAAACGTTCAGGCCCGCGTCCGCACCAGCCTGCTCATGAACGCCGGGTTCGTCATCGGAACGGGGGATCTCTCCGAACTCGCGCTCGGGTGGTGCACGTACAACGCGGACCACATGAGCATGTACAACCCGAACGTGAGCATCCCGAAGACACTGGTGAAGTTCCTCGTGCGCTGGGCCGCCGAGAACGAGTTCGACGGCGACACGCGGAACACGCTCCTCGATGTCGTGGCCACCGAGATCTCGCCGGAACTGCTTCCCGTCGCCGCGGACGGCCAACCCACGCAGATGACCGAGAGCAGCGTCGGCCCGTACGAACTCGTGGACTTCTTCCTCTACCACTTCCTGCGGTGGGGCTGCGAGCCGGAGAAGATCCTGTTCCTCGCGAGCCACGCGAAGTTCGATTCCGCGTACTCCGCGAGCGAGATCCGCAAGTGGCTGATCGTGTTTCTGAAGCGCTTCTTCTCGAATCAGTTCAAGCGGAGTTGCCTGCCGGACGGCCCGAAGGTGGGTTCGGTGAGCCTCTCGCCTCGCGGCGACTGGCGCATGCCCAGCGACGCCTCGGCGAAGGTGTGGTTGAACGGGCTGTAGATCACGCTTCGAGCACGGCCATCCACTTCCGCGGCATGCCGTGATAGGCCGCCATGTAGGTCTGTTCCAGGGGCACGTTCACATAGAAGTCGGCAGTCAGGAAAAGCGGCATGTCGATCAGCGTCCTTCCGACTGCCGTGGGTTCGACATTCGCCGTTCGCGACAGGCCGGCCGTGTACGCAGCCAAGGTCAATGGTTCGTCCGCCGGCATCGCTTCCGGTTCCGCGCCGAGTTCGGACCAGATCGCGTTGTGAATCCCGTCCGGGTCGCGTGGCGTCGGCGGGAACAGATCGATGACGAGGAGGTGATAACCGCGCTCGATGGCGTCGTAGGCTTTGTCGAGAAAGGAGCGCATGGCCGCGGTGGAAGCTTTGTTGCCGGGCGAAACGAGTTCAATCATCGCGACGATTCGATCTCCACTGTTGTGGCGGACCACGATGCGGCGCTTCCGCAGAAGATAGGCTCCCGACTCGGCCTGGATTCGCATCCGCGGAGGTCGTTCCGCCACCGCCACGCCACCGGAGCCCATTGGAGATTCGCCTCCACCCAGCGAAGCCGACTCCTGCAGCGTGAGCACATCCGGCCCCATCGGACCGATGACTTGTTCCGCCTGGGCATAGAAGGACGCCGGCAGAAGGCCCCCATTCAGGGCGTTGCGAAGCTCCGCGATCCACGCGAGATGGAAATCGTGCCACGTTCCCGCGGCGACTCGGGTCCAGTCGTGAATCGGCATGCCGCCCTCCTCCACCTGATTCTACCACATCACCCGATCTTCGCGTTCGTGCTGAACACGCCGGTGAAGTGCGAGCGATACGCCCACACGAGGAAGAAGCAAAGCGCCGTGAGCACGACTCCGAGGCCCGGTTTGCCGACGAGGCACACGTCGAACAGGGCGATGTTCACGGCGACCGGCGTGGCGAGCACGAGGCCGAGCGGAGTCAGGCGACCGGACAGTATCAGCGCTCCGCCGATCACCTCCAGGGCCTTCACCACGTCCATGTAGCCGGAGACGCCGAGCGCGGAGACGTACTTCATCGCGTTCTCCGGAAAGTCCGGGGCCGGCATCGTGAGGGCCTTCACGAAGTAATCCAGCCCCAGGACGAAGAACGGAATCCCGACGAGGAGTCTTGCGACGACGGCGGCCCACTTCATGGCGATCTCCGGAACGTGTTCGTATGGCGTGCCGACGGATACCGCACGGCGCGGGCATTCTTGCAGGTCCGTTCTCCCGCGGATAGCTTGAGTGAGGTTTGAAGGGCTGTGTCGAACATGCCGACGGCGATCACCTTTCCCCTCGTGCTGCTGCATCGCAAGGTCGCGCCCGGAGCGGCGCTCGCCGAGCCGCTCCTCTTCCCCGAGATCGCCCGGCTCGCTCAGTCGAGGGAGAACGCCGGCGCCGCCGTTCGCCGGAACCTCGTCGAACTCCTGGGGAAGCTCGATTCCGCGGAACTGCATCGCCGCCGCGCCGCGACCGCGGCCCGCGACCACCGCTTCGATCTCGTTCTCCATCCGCCGCTGGTCAACGACGCGTGGCGCGAACCGGTCTCGCTGTCGTTCCGCGCCGCCGTCTGGGAACAGGACGCGAACGGCGTTCGCTTCACGCTCGCCCGTATCGTCGAACTTGGCATCGAGGTCATCGTTCCGCCCGGCGAGGATCTCGACGAAACGCTCCGATCGGAGGCCCTCGCGGAACTCCGTCGCAAGAAGTTGTCCGTCGGCCTGAAGGATCTCGCGCCGGTGCAGACGACCGCGGCCTTCGCCATCGAGAACGCCACGATCCTCGCCGAGATTCCCAGCCTGAAGGAGCGTGCGACCCGCGAGGAGACCGACGCGGACGCGAAGAAATCCGTCCTGGACGAAGTCGCGACGCGGCTCGATCCGCGCCGCCTCGAGCCGGCGTTCCACCTGGACCACGTGCTGACGCTGATCGCGGAATCGCTCGCGGCCAAGCCGCCGCAGAGCGTGCTGCTCGTGGGGCCGAGCGGCGTGGGGAAGACGGCGGCGGTGCGGGAACTGGCCCGGCGACGCGGCGAGTTCCACCTCGGCGCCACGCCGTTCCACGCCACGAGCGGATCGCGGCTCGTCGCCGGGCAAACCGGCTTCGGCATGTGGGAAGAACGCTGCCAGAACGTGATCAAGGAAGCGGCGAAGAAGCGAGCCGTGCTCCACGTCGGGCCGCTCGTCGAGTTGATGGAAGTCGGCAAGAGCGAGTGCAACCACTCGGGCATCGCGAGCTTTCTCCGCCCCGCGATCGCCCGCGGCGAACTGCTCTGCATCGCGGAATGCACGCCGGAACAAATCCCGCTCATCGAGAAGCAGGACCCGCAACTGCTGGACGCGTTCCGCCACGTGACTTTGACGGAACCGGACGGCCCGACCGGCCTCGCGATTCTCGAATCATTCGCGAAGTCGCGGCGACGCCGCGCCGTGCTCGACGCCGCGCTCCGTGTCGTGGATCGATTGCACCGCCGCTACGCCACGTACTCGGCGTTCCCGGGCCGTCCGCTCCGCTTCCTCGAGAATCTGATTCGCGACGGCGCCGCGGGCCGGAGCGTCGGCGAGGGCGAAGTCCACGAATCGTTCACCCGCGAGACCGGCCTGCCGCGGCCGCTCGTGGACCCGGCCGTGCCGCTGAACCTCGCCGACACGCACGAGTGGTTCGCCTCGCGGGTGATCGGCCAACCGGACGCCGTCACGCTCGTCGTCGATCTGCTCGCCACGATCAAAGCGGGGCTCACGCGGCCGAACCGGCCGATCGCGTCGCTCCTGTTCATCGGCCCCACCGGCGTCGGAAAAACGGAGATGGCGAAGGCCCTCGCCGAGTTCCTGTTCGGCTCGCGCGATCGCCTCAGCCGCTTCGACATGTCCGAATTCGCGGATCCGGTCTCGGTACGAAGATTGGTCGGCGGCGCGTTCGGCGGCGAAGGCCTGCTCACCGCCCGCGTCCGCGAGCAACCCTTCTCCGTGCTCCTGCTCGACGAAGTGGAGAAGGCGGACGCGTCGTTCTTCGACCTGCTGCTCCAGGCGCTCGGCGAAGCCCGGCTGACGGACGCCGGCGGTCGCCTCGCGGACTTCCGCAACACCGTCGTCATCCTCACGTCGAACCTCGGATCGGAGTCGTTCCGCCGCGGATCGGCCGGGTTCGGGAACGCGGGTCCGAGCGGTGCGGAGGCGCAGGAGCACTTCAGCCGCGCCGTCGAGCAGTTCCTCCGCCCCGAGATGTTCAACCGGCTTGATCGCATCGTCTCGTTCGCCCCGCTCGGCGCCGCCACAGTCCGCCGCATCGCCGATCGCGAGTGGCACAAGGTGATGAACCGCGACGGCGTACGCTTCCGCGGATTGACTCTGACCGCCGCGCCGGAACTGCTGGACCGCATCGCCGCGGTCGGGTTCGATCCGCGGTACGGAGCCCGCCCGCTGAAGCGAGCGATGGAACGGGAACTGCTCGCTCCCATGGCGCGTCAGTTGAATCGCCACGGCGGCGAGGTTCCGCTCGAAGTGCGGATCGGGATCGAGGACGGAATCCCGTCCGTGGCGGTGCGGCCGATCCAGGGGGCGAAGCCGAAGTCGTTTCGCGAGCCGAGCGACGCCGCGGGCCGGTTCGCGCTCGAGGTTCAACAGCTTCGCCGCTGGCATCAACTCGCCGCGACCTGCTCCACCGTCCGCGAGTTGCAGAACGACATCTTCCAGTTGGAGTTCGTCGAGACGAGCGTGACGCGGAAGCAGGCGAAGGGGAAACCGATCACCGGGCCCGAGGCGGAATCGCTGGCGAAGCTGGGCCGCCTCCGCGAAGTGGCCGCGGACGTGCGCCGCGGACGTGAATCCGCGTTCACCCTGGAAGACGACGCGATCGTCGCGTTTCACGAAGGAGTCGAGGCGCCGCCCGCCACGCTTCGCGAGAAGCTCGTCGAGGCGAACCGCGACTGGGATCGCCTGTTGCTCAAGCTCTTCGCCCTCCCCGGCAACGCCCAACTGCTCACGCTGGCGCTCTTCTCCGAGAATCGGGAGAACCTCGCGGCGCTGGCCGAGGCGTATCGCACGCTCTCGCATCGGGCCAAGCTCAACCACGTGATCGCCCGCTACGTGCTGCCGGGAACCGAAGCCGCGCCGGTGAACGTGGCCTACGCGGACTCGGGTAAGCCGGAGCCGAAGAGACTGCGGAAGAAGGAGCCCGAGACGAAAGAGATCCTGCCGCCGCCCACGGCATGGGTGCGGGATCGGCTGTACCTCATGACCGAGAAGCCGCCGAAGGAACTGCTCTGGCGCTTCTCGATGCCCGCGATGGAGCCGATCGGAACGCTGCCCGGCGGCACGATCGGCGTCGCGTTCACCATCGCGGGCCCGGCCGCGTCCCTCCGTTTCGCCGCGGAGGATGGCCTGCATCGTTTCGCCGCCGCGGACACGGGCGATTGCCCGGACGTGCTGGCGATCGCCGCCCATGTGCCGCTGGATCAGTATCTGCCCGGCGAATCGCTCGCACGCCGCGGCTCGGTGAAGGCGGACCACACGCGCCGCCTCTACGACCGCGAACGCGGCACGATCGAAGACACCCCGCTGGATCGAACCTGGACGCAGTGTTTCGGCGAACTCGCGGACGATCTCGCCCCCGTTCTCGAAGCCACGATCCGCACCCGGCTCATCCGCATGATCGAGGAGTGACCCGTCGAGCATGTTGTTCCGCATTCCGATTTACGTGTCGCAGAGCAAGGCGGGGTACGCGGCCCGGCCGCTCTTCCACGCCGCGCCGAGCCGCACGGACGACAACCTGAACCGGTTGCTCACGAAACTCTCGCGGGACATCGTTCAGAATCTGGAACGGCTCGGCCGCCTGTCGCGGCACGAGGACGCCGCGGCGTGGACCTTCTCGCCGCGGATCGGGTCGCGCCGCGCTCCGCTGGAACTGAGCCTCCGCCGCCGGAACGTGCGCGTGAAATACTTCCTCGCCACGTTTCAACACTTCGGCCGCCGAATCGCCTTCGCTCCGGACGTGCCCGATCTGTGGTTCGAAGTCGGCCGCAACGAACGACTCGAGGACCGCGCCGAGGCCGCTCTCTCGGAACACTTTCGCAAACTCGAACGCGAGGCGGACGACGAAGCGGACGTGAAACCCGAGGCCGCCAACCTCGCGGGCAAAGCCTGGGTGCAGACGCTGGAACTCTCCGTGTCCATTCCCGCGATCGTGAGGAAGGATCTGAAACTGGACTTCCTCGCGTTGTTCGCCGAGGGCCGCACGGACGGCGCGAGCGAACTCCGCCGCGTCGGCCGCTGCCTCGACTGGCTTTATCCGGACGAACTCGATCGCGCCGTGCTCCGCGACCTCGAAGCGAACGAACTCGAGACTCTGCTCGCGGCCGCGGACCGCCGTCCGATCCTGCTTTGCGGCCCGCGCCTCGCCGGGAAGACCACCATCGTTCACGAGTGCGTGCATCGCCGCGTCGCGGGGCGCAAGTCGGTCCACGTCCAGAAAGGGAACGTCTGGCTCGTCTCGCCGCAGCGGCTGATCTCCGGCATGAGCTACGTCGGGCAATGGGAAGGGCGGCTGCTTGCGATCCTGAAACACGCCAGGAAGCGGGACCACGTTCTGTACTTCGACGACCTCATCGGCCTGTTCCTCGCCGGGATTTCGAGTCAGTCGTCGCTCAGCGCGGCCGTGGTGTTGAAGCCCTATCTCGAACGGCGGGACGTCCGCGTGCTCGGCGAGATCACGCCGGACGGGCTACGGGCGCTCCGCGAGCGAGACCGCGGGTTCGCCGATCTCTTCCACATCATCCCGATCCGCGAGCCGAACGACGCCGAGACCCTGCGCATTCTCGTGGACCAACAACGCCGCCTCGAGGCGAAGCACGACTGCATTCTGGGGCTGGACGCGCTCCCCGCGGTGATCGATCTGCAACGCCGGTACGAACGCACGGCCGCGTTCCCCGGAAAGGCCGCGGCGATCCTCACGCGACTTGCGATCCGCACGACGGCGGACGACGCCCGCGCCGCGGCCATGGATGAAACCGGGACCAAGCCGCTCGTGACCCGCGACGACGTGCTCGCGGACTTCGCGGCCCGCACCGGCCTCGGCCTCGCGTTCCTCGATCCGAAACGACGACTCGACCGGGACGACGTGCTGAAACGGCTCGAAGAGCAGGTGATCGGGCAACCCGAGGCGGTGGCCGCGCTCGCGGACGTGGTGAGCGTGGCGAAGGCCCGCATCAACGACCCGGACCGGCCGCTCGCGTCGTTCCTGCTGCTCGGCCCCACGGGCGTCGGGAAAACGGAATGCGCCAAGGCCATCGCCCGGACTTTGTTCGGCGACGCGGACCGCATGTTGCGATTCGACCTGAACGAGTTCAATCAACCGGGCGCGGCCGCTCGGCTCGTCGGCACGTTTCACCAGCCCGAGGGTCTGCTCACCGCCGCGATTCGCCGCCAACCCTTCGCCGTGATCCTGCTCGACGAAGTCGAGAAGGCTCATCCCGAAGTGTTCGACCTGCTCCTGCAGGCGCTCGGCGAAGGCCGCCTCACCGACTCCCTCGGCCGCACCGCGGACTTCAGCAACGCCATCGTGCTGCTCACCTCCAACCTCGGCGTTCGCGAGGCGGAGAGTTCGCTCGGGTTCGCCCCGGAGGCGGATCGTTCGTTCGCCTACGTCCGCGCCGCGGAGCGGTTCTTCCGTCCGGAGTTCTTCAACCGGCTCGATCGCGTCATCCCGTTCCGCAAGCTCGCCCGGCCGGACCTGGGCACGATCGCTCGGCGGCTCGTGAGCGAAGTGCTGAATCGCGAAGGATTCTCGCAGCGGAAGTGCGTGTTGAACGTGGCCGAAGACGCTCTCGAGCGGGTCATCGATGCGGGGTACGATCCCGCGCTCGGGGCGCGAGCCATGAAGCGGGCCGTCGAACGCGAACTCACGCAGCCCGCGTCCGCACGGCTCGCGGGGCTGAACCCGGACCAACTCACGATCGTGACCGTACGCGCGGAAGACCGTCGACTCGCGGTGAGCGTGAACTCGCCGGGCTGGGCTTCGACCGTGCCGCAAGCCTCGCCGCGGCCGGACGCGGACCGCTTGAGCGACATCCGGGCGTCACTGGAGACGATCGAGGAACGGGTCGCGGAATCGCGGCCGCGAACGGCCCTTTCCGGCGGCGCGATCCTTCCCGAACACGAACGCTACTTCGCGCTCAAGGAACAGATCGATTCGCTTTTCGAATCGTTGAACGCGGCCGAGACGCGGCTCGAATCGAAGCGGCGATCGTATCTCGAAGCGGCGCAGCCCGAGGCGGTCGGGCGGCGAAGCCGCTATCGGGCGATGAAGGTGAAGAACCTCTCGGTCAACGACTACCACGGGCCCGCGCAGCCGTTCTCCTCGCTGATCTCGGCGTTCAGCATGGAGGAAGCGATCCGCGAGTTGTTGGACCGCTCCGAGCCGGTGTCGGGCGAGTCGAGCGTGAACGATCTCGAGAACCGTCTCGCGCTGCTGAACCTGATGGCGGCCGCACCGCGGGACGACCGCCCGGTCTACATTTGCATCCGCGGCTTCCCGGAGGGAGAGCCCTCGCCGAAACACGCCGGGCTGCTCTGGCAGAAGTACGTGATGTCGTGGAACGAGGGGCTCGGGCTGGAGGTGGAGGCGTATCCGTGCGGGCACACGAACGACGGGACGGATTGGCTCTTCGCTCTGGGGTTGAAAGGACTTCACGCCCGCGCGTTGGCCCTCACGGAAATCGGCACCCATCTCGTGCTGCCGCGGCACGGCGGCCCCGTTCCGCTTCGCGTCGACGTGTTGAACGAGTGGCCCGCGAAGTTCGCGGACCCGTTCGCGTTCGGGCCGATTCTGCGGGTGTACCCGGACGGGCAGCCGATCTGCGACGTGCGGACTGGCCTCGTGGCGTCGTTCGTGCCCGAGGCCTTCCGCAACTTCACGCTCGCCGCGTTGCCGCGCGTCACTTCAACTCTTTGATGACCACGTTCCGGAATTCGAGCTTGATGTTGTAGCTCTGGAAGCCGATGTGCCCCTTCTCGCGCTTCAGGCCGGGATGGCCCTTGAACTTCGCCTCGTAGTCGTCCAGGTTCGCGTTCACGAGTTCCTTGCCGTTCTGCTCGATGAGCACCTTGCGGCCGTCGGCCACGATGCGAACGGCATTCCATTCGCCGATCGGCTTGTTGGCCTGCGTCTTGGCGGGTTGCACGTCGTAGATGGACCCGGTGTGCTGGTAGGCGGCGAGCTTGAATTTGTTCACCTTCTCCCAGTTTTCGTCGTCGATGAGTTGGATCTCCATGCCCTGGTAGGCGGGGTCGCCGCCGGCGGGGGGGATGCGAAGGCCGACGCCGGAGTTGCCGCCTTCCTTGGACCACTTGTACTCGCAGCGGAACTCGAAGTTGGCGTATTCCTTGTCCGTGACGAGGTAGCCGCCGCCGCCGCTCTTGCAGACGATGTGCCCGCCCTCGGCCGCCCACGCGTCCTTGTTCTTGCTGTTGATCACCTTCCAGCCGTCGAGGTCCTTGCCGTTGAAGAGGGCGGTGAAGCCTTCCGGAGGCTTGGAGGCGTCGTCGGCCCGGAGCGACGCGGACAACGCGATCGCGGCGACGAGTGCGGAACGAACGAGGGCTTTCATGGCGAACTCCGAAGGAAGAGGGCACGGCGGGATGAACGCATCTTAGGCCGCGAGCGTGGAATGGCCTCGGTTCGCGACTATCGCGAGTGGCCGTGCAGAAAGCGGTTCTGGAGCGCGCCCTGCATTCCGAGCGAGACGCCGAGCGGCACCGTGAGTTTCCGCAGGCTGCGGAGGTGCTGCGAATCGAGGAACCCGCGGAAGCCGGGATCGTTCACGGGGTTGTTCGCGAGGTCGAGAGCGGTCAGCTTGTTCAACAGGGGCGAGTTCGCGAGCAGTCGGGCAGCCTCGTCCGTGATTCCACAGCCGGCCAGCCGCAACGTGCGGACGTCCGCCAGTGCGCGACACTCGGCGAGAACTCGTGCGCCCCCTTCCCCCAACTCGTTGTGGCTGAGGTCGAGTTCCCGCAATCGCACGGGAGCGGCGTCGTTCGCGGGGCGGGTCAGGATCGTCTTCAGCCCGTTCGGGCCGAGTTGATTCCCGGTGAGGTCGAGCGCGGGAACGCGGAGCAGGTCCGTCATGCGGTGCAGGGCGTGAAGTCGTGGCACGCCGATGCCGGTGTTTCCGAGGCCGAGATACTCCAGCGCCGGGAGTCGTTCGGATCCGGCGAGCGCCTCCGCGCCGCCGGGGCCGAGCGGATTGTGACGCAGTTCGAGCCGTCGGAGTTCACCGAACGCGAGGGACGCGGCGAGCGACCGCCCCCCGGATTCACTCAGGTCGTTTTCCGCGAGATCGAGTTCGACCAGATTCGTGAGAAGGGTGGAGCCGGCGAGGTGGCTAGCGGCGTCGTCTTCGAGTCGGTTGCGGCCGAGGTTGAGGTGGCGAAGGCCGGCGAGGTGCGGACATCGGGCCACGGCGCGAGCCAGAGCGTCCCCGCCGTACTGAGCGAAGACCGTGAGGGCCGTGAGCCGACCGAGAAAGGGCGACTCCATCACCGCGTCGAGCGACTGGCCGACATCGAGCAAGTGGATGTGCCGGATCGGCCCGGCGGCGAAGAGTTCATCCGCGCGGCGCAGGAACTGCTTCGCCGCGACTTTCACTTCCTCGACGAACCCGCGGCGAAACACCGGCCCGGTGCCGAGCCCGCGAACGGGCGCTTCCCACTCGGCGCGATAGGCGTCCAACAGATCGCGTTCCGCGACCAGGAGGCCAGGGCGACGTGGATCGTCGGCGGGGAGCGAGGCGAGCGCGACCTGGATGCGGATGAACGCGGCGCGATCCGACTCGCGCCCGCCGTGTTCGTCCAGCCAGTCCGCGAAGATCAGTCGCGGCGAGTCGTCGTCCGGGAACGCGCGGATGCGCTGCAGGAATGGCTCGGCGTCCGAAGGCATGACCGTGTACGAAAAGCGCCTCCACCTGTGCCGTGTGGACGTCTTTCAGGAACCCGCCGTTGAAGGAGGAGCCTCTCGGGTGGATTTCGGATCCCGTCTTCAGATCGCGGTCGAAACCGGAACTGGCGGGCTTGCGGCGGCCACCCGAATTAAGGAAGGCTCCCCAGCAGGTGTTTGTAGGTTCGCCAAAAGCGCACGTTCAACGCGAACACTGCAGAGGCAGGTGAATAGTAAGCCCGGATCGTCCCAAAAGCAAGCGGTGGGCGCTGGGTGCGTCTATGGATCTTGGCGAAGAGCGGCTCCGCCGGGGCCACACACCGGCTAGAAAGCAGCCGGTGCCACTCAAGAGCGGCGCTCGGCGAAGCGAAGAACAAATTGGTATTGCATCGGTTCGGCGATCCGGTCCAGAATCCCGCTCCGGTCGGTGCCGCGGGGGGATGCGTGGCACGAACTCCGACCGGCGGGGGACAGGGATGTCGATCGGCGCCGCCACACTTGAACCGCTTGCGCAGCCGGCTTCGCCCCCGCCGCTCGCTCCCGCCGCGATCGCGAATCCCGTCGAGATCGTGACCGCCGCCCCGCCCTCTCCCGCACCCAAGTTCGCGATGTGGCAACTCGTCGCGCTCGTCGGCCTGCTCGCCTGGGCCTATCTGCCCATGCTGCGAGTGTTCTTCGACAAGTGGGTGAACGACCCGCAATACTCGCACGGTTTCCTCGTGCCGTTTTTCTCCGCGTACCTGCTGTGGAAGAGCGAACCGGCGATCGGCCGCCCGCGGCCGTGGCTCGGCGGCGCGATGCTGATTCTCGCGATGGTCATGCGGGCCGCCGCGGGCAGCCTGCTCTTCCATCAACTGGACGCGGCCTCGCTCCTGCTCGCGATGGGCGCCATCGTGCTGGCCGCGGGCGGGTTCCCGCTTCTCAAGCGCGCCGCCCCCGCGATCGGCTTCCTCGTCTTCATGGTGCCGCTGCCCTACGAACTGGAACGGAACGTGGGCCAGCCGCTGAAGAACGCCGCGACCGTCTCCAGCACGTACCTGCTGCAAACGCTCGGGCAGCCGGCCATCCGCGACGGCAACCTCATCCTCATCGACGAAGTTCGCCTCGGCGTCGTGGACGCGTGCAGCGGGTTGAAAATGATGGTCACCTTCGCGGCGTTCTCGGTCGGCGGGGCGCTGCTGATGCGTCGCAGCCGCTTCGAGAAGCTCATGGTGCTGCTCGGCATCGTGCCGATCGCCATCGCCGCGAACGTGCTGCGGATCACGGCCACCGGCCTCGCGTACGTGTGGCTCACGGACAAGAACGCCCTCGAATTCTGCCACGATCTGTTCGGCTGGCTCATGATGCCGGTCGGGCTCGCGCTGCTCGGGCTGGAAGTCTGGGTCTTGAAACGCCTCGTGGTCAGCGAGCAATAACACGCCCGCCCGTGTCGACGGGCAGGCCACCTGCAGGGATGCAGCCCCATGAACGGACCGCACATCGCCACCGCGACGGCCCCGGCCACTCGGCCGACCGCACCCGCGCCGCGAGCCCCGAAACCGGAGCCCGAAACGGGCAACGGCCTCCGCATCCTCACGTACCTCCGCCTGCACTGGCTGATGATCCTCTTCTGCGGCACGCTCCTCGGCGGAGCCGGCGCCTACGCCGCATGGGAACTGCTCCCCAGCAAGTTCGAGTCGTACTCGCTGCTCCAGGTGTCGTCCGCGCCCACGTCCCTCGCCAGCGCCAACAACCCGAACCAGAACCGCACGGACTTCGCGACCTACGTGAAGACCACGGCCGCGCTCATCAAGTCCGACTTCGTGCTGAACGCCGCCCTCCGCGACATCAAGGACCTGCCCACGATCAAGAGCCAGAAGGAACCGATCAAGTTCCTCAACGAGGAACTCGTGGTCGCGGCGACGGACGGCTCCGAAGTCGTTCGCATCACCATGGCCGGCCACGACCCCGGCGACACCAAGAAGATCGTGGACGCGGTGCAGAAGGCGTTCATGGCCGAAGTCGTGCAGAAGGAAGTGATGGAGAAGAAGATCTTCCTGCAGAAGGTGGAAGACGCGAAGCAGCAGATTCAGCAGTTGCTTGAAACGAAGCGGAAGGGGCCGGACGCGGTGACGAAAGCGGGCGGTGCGCCGATGGGCCCGGAGAACGCGCCGATGCCGTTCCCCACGCCGCCGGCCGGGGCGGGGCTCGCGCCGCCGCAAGCGGTCGTGCCCGCGGCCGCCACGGACCTGATCGCCAAGCACGACCCGAAGTCGATCGTCGGCCGGTATGCGAAGGCCCTCGAAGAGTGCGAGCGGCTCCCGGTGGACATTCAACTCGGTCGCGGCCGGTTGAAAGAAATCGAAGGCAAGCTCAACGCGCTGAAGACGGCCCCGATCGACCCCGTGACCATGGCTCAGGTCGACCGGGACGAGGACGTGATCAAGCAGAGCCTGCGGATGAAGCAGGCCAAATCCCGTTACGAGTTCGCCCGAAGCGCCGGGGACGAGAACGCTCCCGAGGTGCAGAATCTACGGGGCTCGCTCGAAGCGCACGAGGCCAAGCTGAAGGAACTGAAGGAGGAGAAGGGGCGACTCTTCGAGGGCGCCAAGCGGACGGCCGAGGCCAAGACCCTCGCCGCCGAGTGGGAACTCGTGAAACATCAGATCGAGCGGCTCGAAGTGCAGTTGAGCCTCGCGAAGGCGGCTCTGGATCGCAGCGGCAAGCAACTCGTCGAGATGCCGCCGCCCACGAGTGGAGTCGTTCAGGCCGGCGGCGTCGTTCAGCCCTCCGGCGTGATCTACAATCCGGAATCGACCGACCTCATCACCACCGATTCGATCTACGGCCGTCTCGTTCAGCAGTACCACCTCACGAAGCTGGAACTGGAATCGCCGGCGCGGGTGCGGCTGCTTCAACCCGCCTCCGCTCCCACGCAGCGGGACATGCGGAAGCAGATTCTCGCCACGGTCTTCGCCGGGCTCATGGGCTACGTGCTGCTCGCCCTCGGCGTAGTGGCCTACGAAACGGCCGGCAAGCGCGTCAGTTCGCTGGCGGACGTGAAGGGCACGGGCCCGGCTCCGATCGTCGGCGTGATACCGTGCCAGCCGAACCAGGCGATGGGCCGCGACCCGATCAAGCGGGCCGCCGCGAACGAGGCCATCGACAAGCTCCGCAGTTACGTCGCCCAGACGTGGCTGGCTCGCGGCGCCACCACCGTCGCGGTCACCAGCCCGCTCGGCGACGAAGGCAAGGCCTTCACCGCGTTCGGCCTCGCGAGCAGCCTGGCCCAGGCCGGCTACAAGACACTGGCCGTGGACTTCGACCTCCGTGAGCCCGCCCTCCACGAGTATGCCAGCGTGCCGAACGTCGGCGGGGTGTGCGAGGTGCTGCGGGGCGAAGTCGAGCCCCGCGTCGCGGTGCAAAGCCTGCCCAGCGGCTTGGATCTGATGACGGCCGGCAAATGGTCCGACGAGGCGCGGCGAGCCGCGGTCGGCGGCCGCCTCGAAGCCCTGCTCTCGCGGCTGAAGGAACCTTACGACTGCGTCGTGCTTCACGGTCATGCGTTGCTCACGGTCGCGGAATCCGTGGAAGTGGTGCGACGGTGCGAGGTCGCTCTCGTGTGCGCCCAGTACCGCGAGACGAAGATGCCGCTGCTCTGCCGGGCGACCGACCGCGTCGCCGCGATGGAGATCCCGTACGCCGGCGTGGTGTACGTCGGTTCCACCGAACACGAATCGCTGTGCTGATCGTTTGCGATCCGAGCACGCTCCGCTCCGCGGACTCCGCGTCGCGGCTAAACGACCGAGTGAATCATGCTTCGAACTTCGACCTTCCTGTTCATCTGCGTGCTGATCGCGGCCGGGGCCGCGGTTCACGGCGCGGCCACGCAACGGTGGTCCGCCTTCGAACCGGACATGGCCAAGACCGACGCGCTGCACTCGTTCCAGGTGCAGTATCGCGATTGGTCGTCCGAACCGGTGCCCACGGACATGCCGACCAACGAACGAAGCACGGCCTCGAGCCGGCGTTACTACTCCCCGACGGCGAACAAAGTGACCGTGGTCACGTTCATCAGCGGGATTCCGGGATCGGTCGCGGCTCACACGCCGGACGTTTGCTACCCGGGGTCGGGATACAAGACGCTGCGGCAGCCGAAGAAGGAAGCGGTCGAACTTCCGGATGGCCGCACGGCGATGACCTACGTCGCGGACTTCGAGAAGAAGACGGCGACGAAACACGACCGCGCGCGGGTCCGCTGGACGTGGGCCTCGGACGGCGGCTGGATCGCCCCGGACCGCCCCCGCTGGCAGTTCGCCACCCAACTCACGCGGGTGCCCGTGCTGTACAAGGTCTATATCGTGACATCCTTGCCCGAAGAGGGAGAGGATCGCCCGGACGACGACGCCGCGACTCGCGCCTTCACGGCCGCGACCCTGCAACAGTACGGGGCCGCCGCGAAGTGACCGCGGCCCGACGAACGGATTCGCCCTCACCGAGGTAAGGCGCTGTGATGTCCGAACTCGCACAACGGCCGAAGGCCGTGCGGAAGTCGCCCAGGCCTGCGTTGCGAACCCCAGCCGTGCCGATCCGACCCACACCCGTGATGCCGTCCGTGTCGCCCTCGGGCGGATTCGGGATCCGGGTCAAGTCCGCGGCCGAGTCGGTTCTCGCGCTCGTGGCTTTGGTTCCCGCGTTGCCGCTCATGTTCCTCTGCGGGCTGCTCGTGAGGCTCACCTCGCGCGGCCCCGCGATCTACACGCAAAGCCGCGTCGGGCTTCAGGGCCGAGTCTTCACGCTGTACAAAATCCGCACGATGGTCCACGAGTGCGAAAGCCTCACCGGGCCGCGCTGGGCCATGCCCGGAGACCCGCGGATCACGCCGCTCGGCCGCATCCTCCGCAAGCTGCACCTCGACGAACTGCCGCAACTCTTCAACATCTTGAAGGGTGAAATGTCGTTCGTCGGCCCGCGGCCGGAGCGCCCCGAGATCGTGAAGAAACTGCGGAACATCGTGCCCGGATACGATCGCCGCCACGCCGTGAAACCCGGCCTCACCGGCTTCGCCCAGATTCACCTTCCGCCGGATTCGTGCATCCGCAGCGTGAAGAACAAGCTCGTTTACGACCTCTTCTACATTCGCAACCGGACGCTCGCGTTCGATTGGATGATCACGTTCGCGACGTTCCTGAAGCTGCTCGGGCTGAAGCGACTGTACCAGCGGAAGCCTCGCTTCCCGACCGAAGACGTCGAATGATCGCGTCACCATCGACCGCGTGAGTCTCGCGACCCGCTTGCGGGTTCGCCCGGAGGGCACGGATGCCGTCCATCAGCGTCATCGTTCCCGTGCGGAACGAAGCGAAAGGAATCGAGCCGGCGCTGCGGGCGCTCCTGACTCAGGAGTTCCCGCGCGAGCGGTTCGAGGTCATCGTCGCGGACGGCGCGTCCACCGATGAAACGGTGCCGATCGTGCGCCGGCTGCAATCCGAGTTCGACAATCTGAAGCTGGTCTTCAACGCCGGGCGGCTCTCGTCCGCGGCACGCAACACGGCCATTCGCCATGCGAAGATGGACGTCGCGGTCATCGTGGATGGCCATTGCAGCGTGCCGGATCGGCGATACCTCGCGAACCTCTCCGATGGGTTCGAGCGAAGCGGCGCCGATTGCCTCGGGCGGCCGCAACCGCTCGACGCCCCGAATCCGACGTCGTTCCAGGAAGCGGTCTCGGCGGCCCGCGCCTCGCGGCTCGGCCACAACCCCGACTCGGACATCTTCTCGGACGAGGCGAAGTTCGTGGACCCGCAGAGCACGGCCGTGGCCTACACGCGGACCGTCTTCCATCGCATCGGGCTCTTCGATCAGTCGTTCGACGCCTGCGAGGACGTGGACTTCAACCAACGCGTGTTCCGCGCCGGATTCGCCTGCTGGTTCACGCCCACGGTGAAGGTGCTGTACCACCCGCGGAGCAGCTTGAAGGGGCTCTTCCATCAGCTTTCGCGGTACGGAATGGGCCGGGCTCGCCTCGCGTTCAAGGACCCGAAGTCGCTGACGCCGCCGGCGTTGGTCCCGCCGTTGTTCGCGTTGTGGGCCGCGCTCGGTTGGCTCCCCGCGATCGCGGGTCCCGCATGGGGGCTGCTCTGGCTCGCGAGTTTGGTTGGCTACATGATGGTTCTGTGCGGGGCGGGTTGTCTGCTCGGTCGCGGGAAGGGCTGGGCCGTGATGCGCCGCATGCCGCTCGTCTTCGCCGGAATCCACTTCGGCTTCGCCTGGGGCTTCTGGAAGGAAGTGGTCCGGCAACTCCGGCCCGCGCCGAAGCCACGGGCGGCTTGAATGCCACGTTCCACCTGGACCTCGCTGACCGAAGCGCAACTCCTCGCCCAATGCGACGTGGACACGTACCGCGCCAGCGGCCCCGGCGGACAGAAACGCAACAAGACGAGTTCCGCCGTGCGGCTGCGGCACGGGCCCACGGGGCTGATCGTGATCGCGGAGGAATCGCGCTCGCAATACGACAACAAGGCGAAGGCCCTCGTGCGCTTGGCCCATGCCCTCGTTTTGAACCTCCGCGACGAACTCCCGTCGCTCACGCCCGAGTCCATTGCGGCGCATCCCGAATACGCCGAGGCTCGCGACACGAGCGGCAAGTTGAACATGTCCGCCCGCAATCCGAAGTTCTGGCCTGCGGTCGGAGTCGTGCTTGATGTGTTGAATGCGGTCGAAGCGCGGGTCGCGGAGGCCGCGGCTCTCTTGTCCGTTTCCACCGGCAACCTCATCGACTTCCTGCAAGTCGACCCGAAGGTCTGGCAAGAAGCGAACCGGCTGCGCGGACAATTCGGACACAAGCCCTTGCGATGAAGCTGTCCGCCAATCGGACCTTGAGCAACGGCCGCAGCCGCAGGTGGAGGGCGGACTCCAGTTTCCCGAAGACGAGGCCGAACGCGATCGCGGCGACTCCGGCCACCACCACACCGGCGCCCGAGCCGACCAGCCAACCCTGATGCATGAGGATCGCAAAGACGCCCATGATCACGGGCGTATGGACCAAGTACAGGCCGTAGGAGTATTCGCCGGCCACCACGAGTCGGTTCTCCGGGTTCAGTTGCCGGATTTGGGCGATGAACCAAACAAAACCCGCGGCGGCGAACGAATGGGCGATCCAGATCGATTCCAGTTCCTGGAATCGGCCGGGCACGATGGCGACATACGCGACGAGTCCGGCGAACACGGGCCAGCGGAGTCGGCGGCCCCGTTCGCGAAGGGAGAAGACGAGCACACCGAAGAAGAAGGGCGTGTTCACCGCCGAGATCAGGACGGTTTCCCACGAGGGTAGCGGACTGGCCGGTGAGTTCATCGCGTAGCCCGGCCAAAGGGCGACCTTCACGCCGATCCCAACCAGCCAAACGATCGCGGCGAACGGCAACCAGCGCTTCGTCCCGAGGCGACTCATCGCCGCGAGCCACACATAGAGCACGGCTTCGTAGATCAGCGACCACTCGACGCCGAGGATGAACAAGCGGGTGCCGTATTCGCCAGGGCGAAGCGTCCACCCGATGTTCGCCAACCGCATGGCGAGCGGAGTGAGATCGGGCCATCCGACGCAGGCGATCACGACGGCATACAAGACAGTGGCGAGCCAGAATCCGGGATAGAGCCTGAGGGCGCGGGCGGCGAGAAATGGCCCTGGCGACGATTTTTGAACCGCCTGCGTGAGCACGAAGCCCGAGATGGCGAAGAACATCGGAACGAGAATGCAAACCCAGTTTCCGCCGATCGCGGCTTAGAGACCAGGCGCGTCGAACTTCCGTTCCGCATACATGCCGAGGTGCACGAGCACGACCGTCCCGGCAGCCAGAATCCGCAGGGCTTGGATGTTGTGGTAGCGCATCGTGCGCTTTGAATCGACCGCCGTGCCTCCGACGAATCGCGACTTCCGTCACGATCGACAAATTCGGGGGCCGCTCCACCCGCACAACCCGCAGAGTCCGCCAGCGCCACGTTGCCCCGGCCTGCCGCTCCGCTACGATGAACCCTGCGGACGCCTCGCGTGTCCGACCACTGGAGCGGTGGCAGAGTGGTCGATTGTGCAGCACTGGAAATGCTGTGTACGGGTAACCGTACCGAGGGTTCGAATCCCTCCCGCTCCGTTTTGTGAACTTGCACCAATTCGCATCGATTCGCGGGAACTCGCGTAAACTACTTCCTCTTCATCGGGTTCCGTTCCTTCTTGCGGTTCCAAGCGATTCTCCGCCGGAACCTGCTGCGCTCGGTTTTGCGCCATCTTTGCGCCGGATTCTGCGCCGCCTGATGAGGCACGCTCGAAATGATCCTCGGTCGTCTGGGCGTAGTGCTTAAGGCTCACCTTGGCGTCGTGTCCCATCCACTGAGCGACGACGTGAACGGGGAACTCTTCAAGCAGTTCCGTTTCCCGGCTCGACCGCAAGTTGTGGAACAGTCGCGGCCACGGTTCCAACCCGGCCCGCTTCACCAACTTCTCGAACGTCGTCCTCAGATTGCAGCTTCTCCAGCCATTCACTCCCTGCGCCTTCGCCAAGTGGTTGCCGCTCACAACGTGGGTCTGTCCCGATTCAGCCAACTCGGACGCATCGAGAAGGAACGGCTTGAGGTCGGCGAATAGGGGCATCGTGCGGCTTCCCTTTCCTTCGTATCGATCCGTCTTCGGGCTCGGCACAGTGATCCGGTTTCGTGCCCAGTCGATGTGCCGCCATTCGAGCGACAGCACCTCGGACGGGCAACGCAGTCCACCGAACCGAGATAGTGCGATAATGATTCGCCAAGTGGGAGTTGCCATGTCGAGCAACATCTTGACGCTTTCGCGGTCGATGAACCGCTGACGCAGGCTCACGTTCGCAGTCGGGATCTTCACTTCGGCGAATGGGTTTTCGTCAACGAGCTTGTGCCGCCGCGCGACGTGCAGGAACGTCCGGGCGAAGGAGAGCCTCTTCGCGATTGTCGCCGGGGCGAGTGGCTGAGTGAGCAACCACGCCTTGAATTGGTCGCAGTCACCGGGGGTGATGCTTCGCAGCGGCTTGTCTTCGCCGAAGAACTCGCGAAGGTTCCGGCACGGTTGCTGCCAGATTTCCAACGTCGCGGGCTTCACGTCGGGTCGGTTCAGAATGAAGGAGCGCAGGAACTCGCCCAGAACCGCTCGCTTCGGGGCGTCGATCAGTCCTACGACGGCAAGTTTGTCGCTGAGCTTAGCGCCGATCCCGGTGAGCCACGCGGCCGTCGCGGACTGGAGCGGTTCACCATTCAGCTTTGCCGAGAGCATGGCCTCGACGTGGCGTTTGATTGACTCAGCGCTCTTGCGGTCGATCTTGCCCAAGCGGATCGCCTTGCGTTGACCATCCGGGTTCATGAACAGAATACGCCGCCGACCGCCCTGATCGTCTGCTATCGATGCCATGATCGCGGTTCCTTTTCGTTCGAGAGTATGGTTCATTTCGCGGTCAATTTGGCCCGCTCCAGCACGCGAAGCACTTGAACTGGGTTCCACGGCCGGCCCTTCCGAGTGGTATGGCCGTCCGCGTTCAACTGGTCGGCAATCTGCTTCAACGTCAGTCCGGATGCCCGTCGTTCGGTCACGATGGGCAAGATGTCCGCGTAGGCCTCAGTTGCCGCCCGCCGAGTCGCGTCCGCACCATTCCGCTGTCCCTTCGTGATCGCCTCGGAAGTCAGGTTCCTGCATTGGGAGAGCTGTGCCCCCAGCTTTCCCCCGCGGGCCTTGTACGCGGACAGCGCCGCTTTGGTGCGTTCGCTGATCGCCTTCGCCTCGGCCTCGGCCACGGCGGCGAGAATGTGGATGGTGAGACGATTCGCGCTCGGGTTGTCGCACGCGACGAACTCGACTCCGGCCTCCAGAAGGCGGGAGAGGAAGGCCACGTTGCGGGCCAACCGGTCAAGCTTGGCGACAACGAGCGTGGCCTTGCTCCGCCGGACGTGAGCCAAGGCCTTCGCGAGTTCAGGACGGTTCGCGAGCTTTCCGCTCTCGACCTCCGTGTAGTAAGTCGCGACGTTCGCCCCGGTCTGCTTCGCATACCCTTCGATGGCCGCTTGCTGCGCCTCCAGCCCCAGCCCGCTTGCTCCTTGCCCCTTCGTGCTGACGCGGAGGTATCCAACCACAGTTGTCGCCATCGTCCCGCCCTCGGAAGGCTCCCGGTGACCTTGTGAGGAAATATTACACTGCTATCACCAGCCGCAGAGCGATCTTCCGGGATATGTGTCAATCACGCCGCGGGTCGGGGCGGCGGCTCTCTCGGCGGGATTCCTCGGGCCGCAGTTCGCTCCGCTCGTCGTCCGTCGTCGGCAACGGCGGCGGCGAGTTCGACACCGTGTACGGCGGCGAGAGCGGCGGGCTTCGCGTCGAGAATCTCGGCCGCCCGCTCGGCGTCTCCGCGTCTCGGCTCGATCAACGCCTCGCGCTCTTGGACGAATCCGAGGCCGAGTTCCTCGCCTCGCGGTCCGGTGCGGCCACGGCCAGCCACAAATCCGCGTACCAACGCGCGGTGCGGCTCATGCGTGAATCCGCGGCCAAGGCCTTCGACCTCTCCGAAGAGAAGGCCGCCCTCCGCGAACGCTACGGCGACAACCGCTTCGGCCAGGGGTGCCTGCTCGCCCGCCGGCTCGTGGAACGCGGCGTGCCGTTCGTCGAAGTCTCGATGGGCGGATGGGACACGCACGACAACAACTTCAAACAGGTGAAGCCGCTCTGCGAGATGCTCGACCCCGCGTGGGCCACGCTGATGGCGGACTTGAAGGACCGCGGCCTGCTCGACACCACGACCGTGGTGTGGATGGGCGAGTTCGGCCGCACGCCGGGGATCAATCCACGGATCGGCCGCGACCATTACCCGAACGCGTGGAGCACCGTGCTCGGCGGCGGCGGCATCAAGGGCGGCCAGGTGATCGGTCGCACCTCCGCTGATGGAATGACGGTGGAAGACCGCCCGGTGTCCGTGCCGGACCTGCTCGCGACCGTGAGCCTTGCCCTCGGCATCAACCCCGAGAGGCAGAACATGTCCAACGTGAACCGGCCGATTCGTATCGTCGATCAGTCGGCCAAGCCAATCCGCGAGGCCCTCTCGTGATTCGTGCCCTAATGATCGTGCTGGCCGTCGCCTCGTCCACTTCTCAAGCCGAGGACAGCGTCGTATTCCCCGATTCGCCCCCGTTGCGGATCGAGGCCACGGTGGACGGTCGGTCCGTCGATGTCGCGTGGGCCGCATTCCTGGACAAACTCTTCGACTGGTTCGATCGCGACGGCAACGCCACGCTCTCGAGGATGGAGGCCTCCCGCGTGATGCCTCTGCCTTCGGCGGATGGCCGCGAGGCGAAGCTGGATGCATCGAAGGAGTGGTCGCGTGAATCGTTCCGTACGTACTGGCGAGGCGCAGGCTTCGCGCCGGTTTCGCTCCGCATCGTGAAGCCGGACGCCGACGCGATGAAGGTCGGCGGTGCGATCGCGGCCCTTCTCGACCGCGATGCCGACGGCAAACTCTCCGCCGAGGAGTTGCGCCGCATCCCCGACTTGCTCAGGCGCTGCGACGAGAACGAAGACGAAGCGCTGTCGGTGCGTGAACTCCTCGCGTCGATCGATGCGAAGCCCGTGCCCCCGGCCGGCGTGAAACTCGGCGCTTGGCCAATGGACGGCTCGGTCCTCAAGCTTCGGCTCGACGGCCGCCCGGAGTTCGAACGGAAGCCGAGGAGCTTTCAGATGTCCGAGTCGGGGGCGTCGTTCAAACTCCCGAGTGGCGTGTGCTCGCTGCGAATCGAGAAGCAACCTGTAAGCCTGCTCGCAACACGGGACTTCTATTCCGCCCAGTTCCAAGCCATCGCAGGCAACAAGCCCGCGGCAAAGGCCGCATTCGAAGACGATCCCGCAGCACAAGCCCTGGCCGCTCTCTTCGATTTCGCCGACCGCGACGGGGATGCCAAGCTCACCGGCATGGAACTGGACGCGTACTTCGACTTGGTCGAAGCGGGAGTGAACTGCCGGATTCTGCTGGAAGTGGAGGATCGCGGGCGGAACCTCTTCGACCACGTCGACGCCAACGGCGACGGCACACTGGATAGCGCGGAGTTGAACCGCGCCGCTCGCGAGTTGCCGATGCAATTCACGGACGGCGTTCCGGCAAGTTTTCGTCTCTCCGCGGGGCGCGGAGCCGCAAGTCCGTCATTTGGCTGTGTCCCGATTGGAACAGTCACGAAACCCCGGCCAGTTGCCGCGCGGCCCGGCGACCAATTCGCGCCGAGATGGTTCACGGCCATGGACCGAAACGCTGATGCGTTTCTCTCGCCCGGAGAATTCCTCGGGAGGCCAGATCTGTTTATGAAGCTCGACAGCGACAGAGACGGGCGGATCAGCCTCAAAGAGGCCGTGAACGTGGATCGCCGCTGAATCGCTCGGAAGGAGCCGACGATGACGCGCCGCTTGCAGAGGGCTGCTCCGCCGCCAAAAACGACCGGCGCTCGGCACACCCGACCCGCTTGACTTGGACGACGATACATGCGAAATTCCATCTCCTGCCTCGATTTCCGCCAGAGCACGCCCCGTCGGCCACGGAGTGACGCATGTTTCGTCTCGAGCTTGGCAAACCGTCCCGTCGGTATTGCGACGGCGCGTCGCGGCGGAGCTTTCTGCAACTCGGCGTGGCGGGGATGGCCGCGGCTGGACTGCCGAACGTGATTCGCGCCAAGGCCGCATCCTCGGCTTCGAAAAACACCTCTGTCATTCTCATCTGGCTGGACGGCGGCCCCGGCCACATGGACATGTACGACATGAAGCCGGACGCACCCGCCGAGTACCGCGGGCTGTGGCGGCCGATCCGTACCGTCGTGCCCGGGTTCGACATCACCGAGATGTACCCGAAGCAGGCGAAGCACACGGACAAGTTCAGCATCGTTCGCTCGCTGCATCACGACACGGGCGACCATTTCGCCGGCGGGCACCGAATGCTCACGACGAAGGACATGGGCGTGAGCGGCGCGAACAACGGCCAGAAGTTCCCCGGCATCGGGGCGATCGTGAATCGCGAGATCGGCCCGCGGGCCGCGGGAATGCCGGGACACGTGGGAGCGCCGCACTCCGCGAGCATCGGGCTCGTGCCCGGTTACTTCGGCGGGCACATGCTCGGCGCCCAGCACGACCCGTTCATCACCGGCGACCCGAGCGCCACGAACTACCGGGTGCAGAACCTCAACCTCGCCGGCGGGCTCAGCATCGAGAAGATGGACGACCGCCGCTCGCTCTTCAAGCGCCTGGACCGCACGCAGCGCAGCCTGGAAAAGAACGCCACGGTTGAGGCGATGGACAAGTTCAATCGCGAGGCGTTCGAATTCGTGCTCGGGCCCCGTGCCCGGGACGCCTTCGACATGAGCCGCGAAAGCACGCGCATGCGGGACCGCTACGGCCGCGACAACGTCGGCCAGAGCGCTCTGCTCGCGCGGCGGCTCGTCGAAGCCGGCTCCACGTTCGTCACCGTCCACCTCGGCGGCTGGGACCATCACTGGGATCTGAAGAAGGGCTACGAGAACTACCTGCCGAAGGTCGACGCCGCGGTCGCGTCGCTGTTCGAAGATCTGGACGAGCGCGGCCTGCTGGAGACCACGCTCGTGGTGTTGTGCGGCGAGTTCAGCCGCACGCCGAAGATGAACGACGGCGGCAACGGCGGCCCCGCCGGCAGCATGGGCACCCCCGGCCGCGATCACTGGGGCAACTCGATGTTCTGCCTCATGGGCGGCGGCGGCGTGAAGGGCGGACAGTTGATCGGCAGCACGGACCGCCTCGGCGAACGCCCGCACACCCGCCCGCTCACACCGTGCAACATCCACGCGACGATCTACACCGTCCTCGGCATCGACCCGAAGCTGCAACTGCTCGAACCGAGTGGCCGCCCCGTGAACGTGTTGGACGATCCGGAACCGATCCGCGAATTGCTCTAATCGCTGGCAGGGTTTCCGTGCTTTCGGTATCCCTGAGAGCATGAGCAAATCCGCCCGCAAGCCGCCGGCCAAGCCCGAATACGAGCCCTTCGGGGCGAATCAACCCGCGCCGCCGGGAGACACCGCCGTCGATCAATGGCTCACGCCGGACGATCTGCATCTGTTCAACGAAGGCAGCCACCTGCGGCTCTACGAGAAGCTCGGCTCGCACCCCGGCACGCAGGACAACCTCGCCGGGTTTCACTTCGGCGTGTGGGCCCCGAACGCGGACTACGTGTCGGTCGTCGGGGACTTCAACTCGTGGGATCGCGGGCGGAATCCGCTTTATCAGGTGGGCCACTCGGGCGTGTGGGCCGGGTTCATCCCGAGCGTGAAGCCGGGGTTCTGCTACAAGTATCACATCGCGTCGCCGGGCGGTTTCACGGCGGAGAAGAGCGATCCGTTCGCGTTCACCTGCGAGGTGGCGCCGAAGTCCGCCGCCGTGACGTGGGACCTGAGCTACCAGTGGAACGACTCGGCGTGGATGAGCGGCCGCAAGGGGCACGCGGCGCAGGACGCGCCGGTGAGCATCTATGAGGTTCACCTCGGCTCATGGATGCGGGCCGCCGACCCGCCCTTCCACTCGCTCAGCTATCGGGACGTGGCCCCGAAGCTCGCGGCGTACTGCAAGGACATGGGCTTCACCCACGTCGAACTTCTGCCGATCACGGAACACCCGTTCTTCGCGTCGTGGGGCTATCAGGTCACGGGGTACTTCGCGGCCACGAGCCGTTTCGGCACCCCGCAGGATCTGATGTTCCTGATCGACACGCTGCACCAGTCGGGCATCGGCGTGATCCTGGACTGGGTCCCCAGCCACTTCGCCACGGACGATTGGGCCCTGAGCAAGTTCGACGGCACGGCCTGCTTCGAGCACGCCGATCCGCGGCAGGGCTTCCACCCGGACTGGGGCAGTTTCATCTTCAACTACTCGCGGCACGAGGTGCGAAGCTTCCTGCTCTCGTCCGCGATGTTCTGGCTGGACAAGTACCACATCGACGGCCTTCGCGTGGATGCGGTCGCGAGCATGCTCTACCTCGACTACTCGCGCAAGGACGGCGAGTGGGTGCCGAACCAGTACGGCGGCAAGGAGAACATCGACGCGATCGGCTTCCTGCGCCGCTTCAACGAAGAGGTGTACAAGAACTATCCGGACGTGCAAACCTTCGCGGAGGAGAGCACCTCGTGGGGCGGCGTGTCGCGGCCCACCTACGCCGGCGGGCTCGGCTTCGGCTACAAGTGGGACATGGGCTGGATGCACGACACGCTCAAATACGTGACCAAGGACCCGATCCACCGCAAGTACCATCAGAACGACCTCACCTTCCGCATGCTCTACGCGTACCACGAGAACTTCGTGCTGCCGCTCTCGCATGATGAAGTGGTGCACGGGAAGGGGCCGCTCTGGGACAAGTGCGCCGGGGACGAATGGCAGAAGTACGCCGGGCTGCGAGCCCTCTACGGCTACATGTGGGGCATGACCGGCAAGAAGTTGCTGTTCCAGGGCGGCGAGATCGCCATGCGCCGCGAGTGGAAGGTGGATGAAGCCGTCGACTTCCACCTGTTGAAGTTCGCCCCCCACGAGGGCGTTCAGCGGTGGGTCCGCGATCTGAACAAGTTCTATGCGGCCGAGCCCGCCATGCACGAATTGGACAACCAGCCCGGCGGCTACGAGTGGATCGACGCCTCGGACGCCGGCTCGAGCGTGATGAGTTTCATCCGCAAGGGGAAGACCACGGACGATCTCGTGCTCATGGTGCTGAACTTCACGCCGGTCGTGCGCGAGGGTTACCGCATCGGCGTGCCCGCGGCCGGGTTCTGGAAGGAAGCGCTGAACTCGGACGCGGCCTGCTACTGGGGTTCGAACGTGGGCAACAACGGCGGCCAACACGCCGAGTTCGTCCCCATGCACGGTCAGCCCTACTCGCTGAACCTGAACCTCGCCCCGATGGCGGCCATGTTCTTCAAGGGCCGCGGCTGAGAACCGTCATTCCACACGGAGGCCGGCGTCGAGGATGTCGTCGTCCTCGTCCTCCGCATCGAAGAAGAACAGTATCGACGTCCCGGTCGAATCGACGTCGCTGTCGGTCCCGTCGTCGCCCTGGTCCTGGAGCACGAACTCGTAGCCGGTGGGCAGCACGATTTGAATCTTGTACGAACCCGTCGCGACGTTGGTGAACTCGTACAAACCCGACATCGTCCATGTCGTCGCCACGACGATGTTGCTGGAGTTCAACAGTTTCACCTGAACCGACGTGCCGAAGAGGATGTCCGACGCGGAATCGTAAACATCGTTCTCGTTCAGATCGTGGAACACGCGGCCACGGATCTTCGGCGATTCACTGCCTCCGCCACCCACGCCGCCTTCACCCGGTGTCGTCACGGTGATCGTCACCACCGCCGTCGCCGTTCCACCGTTGCCGTCTGAAACCAGATACGTCACCGTGTCGGTCCCGCTGTAGCCGGCGTTCGGCGTGTACAGGATCATGTTGCCGGAAACCGAAGCCGTGCCATGGTTCGGCGGCGTGGCGATGTACGAGAGCGCGAGCGTGTGGCCGTCCGGATCCGTGTCGTTCCAGAGCGGCATGAGATACGACTGGAAGTTCGGCACGACCATAGCCTCGTCGTTCACGGCGATCGGAGCGTCGTTGACGGCCGCGATCGTGACTCCGACCCAAGCGGTGTCCGTACCGCCGTTCCCGTCCGAGATCGTATACGAGAACGTGTCCCTATCCGCCGGGCACGAGCAAGTGGAACAAGATCGAACACCGCCTGTTCTGCCACATCACGCGGAACTGGCAGGGCGTTCCGTTGGAGACGCTGGAGGTCGTGGTGGAATCGATCGGCCACACGACCACGGAGACGGGCTTGGAGGTGCATGCGTGGCTGGACGAAAGCAAGTACGAAACCGGTCGCGAAGTGACCGAAGAGGAATTGGCGGAGTGCATGATCAAGCGGGACGCGTATCATGGCGAATGGGACTACGAAATCCACCCGCGCGATTTAAGCCGCAGAATCGGTAGTTAATTGTGACGCGATTCATAACGCGGCTGAACCGCAAACGGAGACAACAAGCAAGAACGGCATTCATCCGCCAGACTGGTTGTTACTGACGCAGCCACCCTAGGGAGAATGCCATGAGTGCAGTCTGCCGCTTCCTCGCGAAGTTCGCCAGCCTGATTCTCGGAACACTGCACTGTTTCGACCGCGTCATCTTCAAAGGCCACCTCGCCATCGCCGCACCCTCCGAACTCGAACGATTCGTCGATTGGGTTCTCAAGGTTCGGCGTTCCCACTTCATGAAAGACCTCGCTCCGCAATGGTCCGACCGGCTCGTCGCCCATGCCCAGGAGGTGGCGCGGAAGGCCAAACGGGTCTACCTCTATCGCACCGGTTCCTTCAAGAAGGAACAGTGGGCCGAGTCGCTGATTCGCGAACACCGCCTCGACGAGGGACTCGTCGGCATCCTCTGCACCCTCGAAACCTGCAATTCCTTCGCGCTCGTTCCCGGCGACAAACGCCCTCGCTTCGTCTCCAAACCGCGGCCGCAACGCGTCCTCTACTACTACTTCCTCGACCCGCAACTCGGCCTCATTCACGTTCGTCTGCAAACGTGGGCGCCGTTCACGCTGCAGGTCTATGTCAACGGCCACGATTGGCTCGCCCGGCAGTTGCTGCGTCTTCGCATCGGCTTCGTGCAGACGCACAACGCCTTCACCCAGATCGACGACTTCGCCCAGGCCCAACGCCAGGCGGATCGGTTCGCCAAACTCGACTGGGCCAAAATCCTCACGCGCTACGGCCGATTCGTGAACCCGCTCCTGACGAAGGAACTGGCGCGTTACAAGACGCGTTGGGTCGTCGATCAAGCCGAGTTCTCCACCGACCTTCTGTTCGAGAACGCCGCGGCCTTGGGCGGGCTGTATCGCAAACTCCTGCAGTTCGCGGCGTTGACCTTCACACCCAAGGACATCCTGGGCTTTCTCGGCCGCAAGTGGGATCGCCGGTTCGACGGCGAAGTGCAGACCGATGTGAAAACCGACCGCGTGCTCGGCACACGCATCAAGCATCGCATGACGCGGAACTGGCTGAAGATGTACGACAAGTTCGGCCGCATCCTGCGGGTGGAAACGGTGATCAACCGCCCGTCGGAGTTCTTTGTCCATCGCACGCGTTTCCATCGCGATGGCACGTCCTCTCAGGGGTTCTTTCCCATGAACAAGGACACGGGCAGCCTGATCCACTACCAGGAGCAGGCGATGGCCTGCAACCGACGGTATCTCGAGGCGTTGGCGATCGTGGACGATCCGGCGCCGGCGTATCGGCACTTGAGGGACCTGACGGAAGCCAAACGGGTGGGCGAACGGAGTTCGGCCGGATTCAATCCGGCGCGTCGCGACGACGTTCGCTTCTTTTCGGCGGTGCTGGACGGCGACCACATCGCGAGGGGGTTCCGGAACAAGGACATCCGGGCGGCGTTGTGGGGGAGCGAGTCGTCCGCGAAGCGGCACAGCGCGACGGTCGGGCGGTTGTTGAAGCGGATGCATCATCGCCGGTGGGTGGCGAAGGTGCCGCGGACAAGGCGTTGGCGTGTGACCGAAACGGGACGTCAGGTGCTGAGCGCGGCCGTGAGATTGTACCAGTAGACCTGGCCCGAACTCGCCGCCTGAACTTCTACGCAAAACGCATCGAAGTTCAGCGGTAAGAAACTAAGCTGCGGGAATGCACGGACTCTCGAGTTCCTCGATATGCGGCAGGAATCTAACTTTGGCTAAAAGGCTCTTGCGTCTCGCCTATACATGCTTGATCGACGAATCCGCCATGATCTGTCCTCGTGCTTTCTCGGTGAAGCAGATGTCGCCCCTCATTTTGGCTTTACTCGGCTGCGGACGGATCGCTCATGTATGCCTTCGTCGTTGGCAGGCCCAAGTAGAACGAGTTCATCGTCTCGTATCGAGTCGATCGTGAGCTTGCTCATCTTGGAGGGCTCAAGGTCCATCGCTGGAATGGAGATCCAAAGAGACCGACCGTCCAACTTGTACATACCGGAGAAATCGCGCCGATCTCCATTGCGGTCCTGATGACTGATGTGCACTTTGCCGTCCCGTGTGAACTCCATCACCGATTTCCACTTGGGCACAATCGGAGGATCGCCCAATCCGACAAGTTCCCAAGATCCGATGAGCAACTCGGAATCGTCTTTCGGCTTTACGATTTGCGGCCTCGCCTGCGGTGGGTCGCTTGGCTTGGTCTCCTCGGCAGGCTGGCATGCGGTGGTCAGAAGCAAGCAGCCGAACAGCACAACGCGAATGTTCATTCTCCGCTCCAGACTTGGCAAGAGTGTCCGTCTCCGTACCAGAATCGCCTCACTTGGCGACACTTTCGCACGGCCGCAGGTCGATCGCAAGCCCAGAGATGCCGCTCGGGCAAGCATTCTCCCGAATGTCTCGACGCCAGCTCGTGAAGTGGAAGTGCTGCCGATACGCCGCGTTTGCATCGCGGTTCAGCCGACCCGGAGGATCTCGCGGGCGGCGTTCAGGCCGCAGGCACCCATAACGCCGCCGCCGGGATGCGTCGCGGCGCTTCACAATGAAGCTTTGATTTGGTTGTGGCGAGACTTCGTGGAAGAGTGATGGACATGAGTTAACTCTAATCGAGAAATTTGCTTCAGCAAAAGGTCGCCACGGTTGTCGCTGCCTGCTGGTTCAACAAGAACAAGCACGCCCCTATTCAGCGACACGATTCGATTTTGCCAAATCGCATCCGGTTCCTGTTGGGGATAACTTGTCGTCAGCAGATCGCCGACGATCGTGTAAACGCCGGATTTGGATCCACCGTACTTGGGATCGCGAGCTACTATCACACAAGTGCCATCCGCCCTGAACTCCATTGTAGTAGGGTGCTCGGGTCGATACGGTGTTCCATTCATAGACTCCAACTGCCAGACGCCGACAATCAGTTCAGGCCAGCTTTTCTCGTGACTAGCAGGAGGAGGATCGACAACGGACTGTGGATCGCACCCGAGCACCCGAGGAGCAGCGCGGCGAGAAATGCCAACAAGAAGCAAGTCCGCATCTTGGCAACCTGATTTGGAGTGTGAAAATAACCCCTCTGCAGGCTACATGTATAATCGCGGTTCAGCCGTCCCGGAGGATCTCGCGGGCGGCGTTCAGGCCGCAGGCGCCCATCACGCCGCCGCCGGGATGCGTCGCGGCGCCGCACATGTACAAGCCCTTCACCGGCGTGCGGTAGTTCGCGTACCCCGCCGCCGGCCGCAGGCTGCTCATGTTCGACAGGTTCATCGTCCCCTGCATGATGTTCCCGCCCGTGATGCCCCAAAGCCGCTCCATGTCCGGCGGGGCGATCACCATGTGATTCAGAATGCTCGATTTGAAATTCGGGGCGTACTCGTTGAGGATGTCGAAGCAGCGGTTGGCGAACGGCTCGCGTTCGGCGTCCCACGTCGTCCCCTTCAGGTGGTAGGGAGCGTACTGCACGAACATGCTGAGGATGTGCTTGCCGGGCGGGGCAAGCGTGTCGTCGAGCGCGGTCGCCATCGTGCATTCGAGCATCGGATGGGTCGCGGTGCGGCCGTACTTCGCGTCGTCGAACGCCTTCTCGATGTAGTCGAGGTTCGGGCAGATGTGCATGGTGCCGTGGTGCTGCGGACCGACACCGCTTCCCGGCAGGGCCTTGAACTGCGGCGGTTCGGACAGCGCGACGTTGATCTTCACCGTGGCCGAAGAGTAGTCGATGCGGCTGATCTCGGCCACGAACTCGGCGGGCAGATCCTTCGCGTCCATGAGTTTGTTGAAGGTCACGTTCGCGTCCGCCCCGCTGATGATCCGCTTGGCGTGGAACTCGGTCCCGTCCGCAAGGGCGACTCCCGTCGCGCGGCCGTCCTTCACCAGGATCCGGCCGACGGACGCGTTCGTGCGGATCTCCGCGCCGTGGGCCTTCGCCGCCGCCGCGATCGAGTTGGACACCGTGCCCATCCCGCCGCGGACATAGCCCCAGACGCCGCGCACGCCGTTGCACTCGCCCATCACGTGATGAAACAGCACGTACGCCGTGCCGGGATGCGACGGCGGCGCGAACGCTCCGATCACCGCGTCCGTCGCGATGGTGCTTTTCAACTCTTCGGATTCGAACCAGCGATGCAGGATCGGCGTGGCCGCGCCCGTGAGAATCTCGATGGCCTCGGAGGCCACCGTGCGTCCGAGCCGGCGGAAGCCCCAGCCCGTCTTCAACAGGCTCACCATGTCCCCGATGCGATTGGCGAACGGGTCGGGCGGCGTCTGGATCAGCATCGGCTCGAGGAAGTCCGCCACGCGGGTGAGCATGGCTTCGTACTTCGGATAACTCTCCGCGTCCTTCTTGCTGAACTTCGCGATCTCGCGGAGCGTCATCTGCTGATCCGGGCCCATCATCAGGTAGCGGCCGTCCGGATACGGCGTGAAGGACGACGGCGACCGCGGCAGCATCTCGAACCCGTGCTTCTTGAGTTCGAGTTCTTTGATGATCTCGGGGCGCAGCAGGCTGTTCACGTAGGCCGCGGTGCTCACCTTGAACCCGGGCCAGAGTTCCTCGGTGATGCAGCAACCGCCCACGATCTCGCGCCGCTCCAGCACGAGGGTGCGGTAGCCGTTCTTCGCCAGATAAGCGGCGGTGACCAGCCCATTGTGCCCGGCCCCGACAATGATCGCATCGTAGTGTGTCGCCATGCTCTCTTTGAATGGAAACGAAGGTGGCTTGCCAGCCGATCCGAAAGAACGGCGAAGAGGTGATTCTGATCCTTCGAAAGCCCGCGGGTTCGGCCGCCGCACGAATGGCGGCGTGACGCTTCGCTTCATGCCGCGTCTTCCGCCGTGTACAATGACGGTCCCCACCGAGACCGCTCCCATGGCCTCCGCTTCGCCTCTCGATCGTCGCAAGTTTTTCGGTTCCGCCACGGCGATGTCCCTGTCCGCGGCCGGCTACTCCAACGTGGTCGGCGCCAACGAACGGATCGGCCTCGCCTTCATCGGCTGCGGCGGCCGCGCTCAGGCCCACATCGATCTGATCCGCCGCTTCATCCAGAATGGCCAACCCCTCGCGATCCGCGCCGTGTGCGACGTCTGGGACGGGCTCGAAGACGAATACGACGTCGCGTTCGGCGGGAAAGTCACTCGGCGCCGGTACTCCCAGGGGCTGTTCCCCTCCGCGGTGAAATGCGGCCTCGACCCTGCGGACCGCGCCCGCGTCTCGAAGGACTTCCGCCGCACGCTCGATCTCGCGGACGTGGACGCGGTCTGTATCGCGACTCCGGACCACTGGCATGGCCGCATGACGCTCGACGCCTTCGCCGCCGGGAAGGACGCCTTCATCGAGCCGCCGTTCACGCGCACCGCGGAGGAAGCCCACCTCGCCGTCGAAGCCTGGCGAACGAGCGGCCGCGTGGCCACCGTCGGCACGCAATCCCTTGCGGACCCCGTGTGGATGAAGGCCTTCGAGGCGATCCGCGGCGGGAAGATCGGCCCCGTTGCCATGGGCCAAACCGGCTCCTTCCGCAACGATCTCCGCGGCCAATGGCGCTACTACCGGCTCGCTCGCGAGATGAACCCGAAGACCGTGGACTGGGACCTCTTCCTCGGGCACGCGTTCGAGGTCGGCGGGCGACCGCTCGGGCCGAAGCCGAAGGCACAACCGTTCGACCGCGCCGTCTTCGCCCAGTGGCGCTGCTGCACCCCCTTCTCCAGCGGCCCGTTGAGCGACCTGCTGACGCCGAACCTGACCCGCATGATCGCGGCGATGGGCGTCCGCGAGCCCTCCTCGGTGTTGTGCGAAGGCTCGCTCAACGTCGAACGCGATGGCCGCACCGTGCCGGACACCGTGAACCTGATCGCGAACTTCGGCGATGGCGGCGCCCTCATGGCCGCCGCGAGCACCACCAGCAGCTACCCGATGGAGGAGACGATTCGTGGCCGGCTCGGCACGATCAAGTTCGTGAAGGGCGGCTTCCACACGTTCCGGGACGACCCGAGCCGTGGAGCGACGTTCCCGCCTCGACTCGAACGGCCGCTCGAACCGACCGAGTTCACCGGCGTGGAACCGCCCAAGAACGAGACGGAAGCGATGTGGGAGAACTTCCTGAGTTGCGTCCGCAGCCGCAAGCACGCGACGTACTGCCCGCCGGATTTGGCCGCGCTCGCGACGACGGTCGTGGCCCGCGGCGAGGCCCAACTCGCGAGCCGCATCCGCGAGACGCGCCCCGCTCCGACCTCGCTCGTGAACCCGCCCGGGTATCAAAAGCTCGCTGGCCCCCACCGCGAGGGAGCGTGATCGAGGCCCCGCCGGGTGGGATCACAACTCGCGGCCGGCGAGCCACCCCGTGCTCCACGCGGATTGGAAGTTGTAGCCGCCGATCCAGCCGTCCAGATCCAGCACTTCGCCCGCGAAATACAAGTTCTCCACGAGCTTGCTCCGCATCGTGCGGGAGTCCACTTCCGCGAGGCTCACGCCGCCCGCAGTCACTTCCGCCTTCTCGAAGCCGAGCGTGCCTCGCAGCGGCAGACGCAATCGCTTCACGTGCTGAACCAGACTCGCGCGATCGGCTTTGTTCAGCGCCGCCGCTTTGCGATCCATGGGTTGCCCGATCAACGCGAGAAGCTGATCGCAGATCCGCCGCGGGAGTTTCTCCGCAAGCACGACCGCAAGTTGCTTCTTTCCCGAAGCGATGCTCTCGGTGCGGAGGAACTCGTCCCACGCGGGCTCGGGCACGGTCGGCAGCAGGTCCAGTTCGAGGATCAGCGAAGCGGGCTTCGCGTGGCCACTGACCGCGCGGCTGACATCGAGCGGCGCCGGGCCCGTGAGCCCGAAGTGGGCGAAGAGCATCGACCCGCGGCGAGAATCGAGAACCCTTCCGTCGTCGATCACTTTCAGGTTCACGTCCGGAAGCGTGATGCCGCGGAGGTCCGCGGTCCAGGGAGCGTTCACGGTGAGGGGCACCAGAGCGGGGCGTTGCGGGAGAATGGTGTGCCCGAAGGCGGCGGCCCAGGCGTAGCCGTCGCCCGTGGTGCCGCATCCGGGATAACTGCGGCCGCCGGTCGTGATCAGCAACTTATCGCAGGTCAGCGTGCGAAGCGACGTGCGAACCTCGAATCCGGGGGCGAGGTGAAGAACGGGTTCGTTCAGGCTTAGCGTCGCGCCGCTGCGTTGAAGCCGGCGGAGCAACGCGTCCAGCACGTCGACCGCTCGATCGCTCACGGGGAAGACCTTGCCCGTGTCTTCGACCTTGGTGAGAACGCCTTCCGCGTGGAAGAAGTCGAGCACGGCCTCGGGGCCAAACGCGGCGAGGGCCGAGTGGAGAAACTTGCCGTTGGGGCCGAACGCGGCGACGATCCCGCGAGCGTCACAATCGTGGGTGATGTTGCAGCGCGTTCCACCGGACATGAGGATCTTCACGCCGGGCTTCTTGCCCTTCTCGAGGAGCAGCACACGACGACCGCGCTCGGCCGCGTGGATCGCGGCCATCAGCCCCGCGGCCCCGGCCCCGATCACGATCGCGTCGTAGTCGAAGTTCATGATCGAATCCCCGTGGCCGACTCACCCAAAACGTCATCTTACCGGCTGTTAACTCTCGAGCAGGGTGAGCGGATCGGGTAAGATGAGTGGGCACCTCAGTAGGGGCGACCATGCAGCCATTCCCGGTAGCGGGCAACCAACTTCACGCGAACCTCAACCTGGGTCTGACCGCATTGAGAAGGCGGGTCGGTGCCGTGACCAGCCCAAGTTACTCCTACACCATGACAACCGTGTACTCCGGGCTAACTGTGAAGCCTGTGCCGGTCCTTGCCAGTGTCCAGATCAACCGGCAGACGTGCAGCAACAGATCGCGGCGGGTAGTCGCCAACCCGGAAGTCCCTCAAGTCGTCTTCGAGCAGTGGGGATCGGCCCCGAACTTCCAAGGCGACTTGATGACTCTCTGCACTTGCAAGCACCAGATGCGGGCGTGCATGGAAGTGGACGACTGGCACGACACCTGGGTTGCCGGCTTCACCAGCCGGAACATCCATGAAGGGCGGAACTGGCTATTCTACCTCGCACGAGTTCAGCACCCGCTGCCATCGCAGTACGAACTGTGGAACCGCCTGAGCACGGAAGCTCGAGAGGCCAAATCCGCCAGTGACAACCGCTTGGGGGACGTATACGTACCTGTGGCGGGATGGGGCGGGAAGAACCCCTTTACCCTGACGAACTACGAGCCGCCGGTCTCGGATCACGTCCACCGAGGTACCTGGCGGTACGACATCAACAACTCGTACTACGGGCGACGGCCCGCCCTGCTCGTGTTCGACCCTAACATGAGCTTCCTGTGGGAACGGCCGCATATCTACTTCGATGGGCACCATCCTCGGACGAAACGGTGGGACGAACTGCCCGAACTGTTTGACGAGTTGCGGGTAGGGTGAGACTTGGGGCTCTCAGCGCGACCCTCGGATCCCACGGCACCTAGTACTGGTTGATGCCAAACAGTGTGCCGCCGGACATGAGGATCTTCACGCCGGGCTTCTTGCCCTTCTCGAGGAGCAGCACGCGACGACCGCGCTCGGCCGCGTGGATCGCGGCCATCAGACCTGCGGCCCCGGCCCCGATCACGATCGCATCGTAGTCGAAGTTCATGATCGAATCCCTTCGACGAACCCGCCGCAGGCTCTCTTCGCGTCTCCCCGACATTCGCCGGGGTCTCGCCAAACTCGACCCGGTGAACGCGTCTTGCGGGCGAGACGCCCGCGCTCCCAGGCTAAAGGACGCCCTTGGTGGAGGGGATGCCGCCGGCACGGGGGTCGGGCTCAACCGCGGCTCGCAGCGCCCTCGCGCACGCCTTAAAGAGTCCTTCCACGATGTGGTGCGTGTTGCGACCGTGATGAACGATCACGTGCAGGTTCATCACCCCGGCAGACGACACGGCGCGCCAGAACTCCTCGGCCAGTTGCGAGGAGAACGTGCCGAGCAGTTCGTTCGGCACGTTCGCGTTCCAAACGAGGAACGGCCGGCCGCTCAGATCCACGGCCGCGGTGGCCAGCGTCTCATCCATGGGAACGGTGGCGTCCCCGTAGCGCCGGATGCCGCTCTTGTCCCCGAGGGCCTGCACGAGGGCTTTGCCGAAGCAGATGCCCACGTCTTCGACCGTGTGGTGCGCGTCGATGTGCAGGTCGCCCTTCGCCGCGATCTTCAGATCGAAGAGGCCGTGCTTTCCGAGGTGCGTGAGCATGTGGTCGAAGAACCCGACGCCGGTCGAGACGTCGACCTTGCCCGAACCGTCGAGGTTCAACTCGAGTTCGATCTGCGTCTCGGCGGTGGCGCGGCTGATGCGGGCGGTGCGGTTCACAGGATCGCTCGAAGTTCGGTGAGGAGGCGGTCGATCTCGGCGTCCGAGCCCACCGAGATCCGCAGGCCATCGTAGCCGTCGTAGTTCATGTAGCGGACGAGAATCTTCCGCCGTTTCAGTTCCTCGTAGATCGGCTTCATCGGCTTCGCGGTGCGGCACCAGAGGAAGTTCGCTTCGCTCGGGGTCACGTCGAAGCCGAGCTTGGCGAGTTCGGCGGCCATGCGGGCGCGGGTCGCCAGGATCTTCGCGCGGCGCTCGCGGAAGTAATCCTGATCCTCGATGGCGGCCGTGGCCGCGGCCAGGCTCAGCACGTCGCAGTTGTACGAATCCTTCACCTTGATCAGTTCGCGGACCATGGCCGGGTCGGCGATGGCGAATCCGAAGCGGATCCCGGCCAGCGAGTACGACTTGCTCAGCGTGCGCGTCCGAATCAAGTTTGGCCGCGACGCGAAGTCCTCGGAGCGGAGCGGGGAACCGGCGAAGTCGGCGTACGCTTCGTCCAGCACGAGCACGTTCACCTGCGTGGCGATCCGCTCGATCGTGTTCGAATCGACGACCGTGCCGCTCGGCGAGTTCGGGTTCGGGAGGAACGCGAGATCCGCCTTCGGCCAGTTCTCCCCGAGGCGCCAGTCCGCGGTGAACGGAACCTTCACGAAGCGGGCGCCCTGAATCTCGGCGAGGTTCTTGTACAGGATGTAGCTCGGGCTCGGGCTCGCGATGAGGCCGCCTTCGGGCACGAACGTGCGGGTCAGGATCGTGAGGATGTCGTCCGACCCGTTGCCGATGAGGATCGAATCGGGATCGACGCCGAGAACGCGGCCGGCGGCGCGGCGAAACGTGTCGCCCAGCGGTTGGGGATACTTGCGAAGCGAATCGGACGTGAGCGCGGCGCGGATCGCCTCGAAGACCCGCGGGCTCGGCGGGTACGGGTTCTCGTTCGTGTTCAGCTTGACGATGTCCGGGTCGTTGAGTTGCTCGCCGGGCACGTAGCCCGACATCGCCCGGATGTTGCTTCTGATTGTGACCATGGAGGCAAACCCGCAAGCGGGTTACTTCTTGGCTCCCGCCACGACGGGGACCGCTTTCTCGGGTTTGGGCTTGGGTCGGGCGGCGGGGCCGTTGTCGTTCGCCCGGAGTTCCACGCTCGCGGCGTGCCCTGTGAGCCCCTCCTTGTTCGCGAGGAAGACCACGTCCTCGGCGATCTCTTTCAGGCCGTTGCGGGTGAAGCGGAGGATGCTGGTTCGCTTGCGGAAGTCGTTCGCGCACAGGCCGCTGCTGAACCGCGCCGTGCCGCCCGTGGGAAGCACGTGCGAGGGGCCCGCGGCATAGTCGCCGACCGCGACCGGAGTGAACGGCCCGAGGAAGACCGCTCCCACGTTGTCGATCTCGTCCAGGAATCCGTCCGGATCGCGAGTCTGAATATGGAGGTGTTCCGGGGCCAACGCGTTCACGCAGTCGATGGCGGTTTGCTTGTCCGGGGCGAGGACGAGGGCGCCGTAGCGTTCGAGGCTTTCCTTGGCGAGGTCGCCGCGGCTCAGCTTCGCGATGCGTTTGTCGAGCGCCGCCTGCATCTCTTCGATGAGCGGCTCGTACCACGTCACGAGAATGGCGGCGCCGGGAGCGTGCTCGGCTTGGGCGATCAGATCCAGAGCGACGAAGTCCGGGTGGGCCGAATCGTCGGCCGCGACGACGATCTCGCTCGGCCCCGCGAGACAATCGATGGCCACCTGCCCGAAGACGTACCGCTTCGCGAGGGCGACCGGTTGGTTCCCCGGGCCGACGATCATGTCCACGGGTTGAAGCCCCTCGACCCCGTAGGCCATGGCCGCGACCGCTTGCGCACCGCCGACCCGGTACACCTCGGTGATCCCGAGTTCGTGGCAGGTCGCGAGCATCTCGACGCTGTAGGCCCCGGTCTCCTTCGGCGGCATGCACACGACGATGTTCTCGACGCCGGCCGCCTGAGCGGGGCACACGGTCATGAGCAAGGTGGAGGGATACGCGGCCGCGCCGCCGGGGCAGTACACGCCGACCCGCTTCATCGGCCGGTACCGCATGTGAAGCTCGTGCTTCCCGGACACGCGCATCTCGGCGTCCCGGTTCATGAGCCCCGACTGGAACTGCATCACGTTGTAACGAACCTGGCGAACCACCTCGAGGAAGTCGTCCCCGACTTCGGCGTGGGCCGCGGCCAATTCGGCCGGCTTCACGCGGAACGAATCTGCCTTCAACTTCACCCGGTCGAATACGTCCGTGTAGTGCAGCACGGACGCGAGGCCCTTGGTTCGGACGTCCTCGCAGATTCGCTGCACGGCGGCGGCGGGCGTCAGATTCTGCCCGAAGGCCGCGGTGTAGAGCTTCTTGTTGGACGCGGAGACGGTGTAGGCGTCCGAGCCGAACTGGTCGCGGAGCTTTTTGATCTGGTTGGCCGCGTTCGAAGCCGAAAGGTCGATCCGCCGCAACTTCAGGCTAGGCATCGGGTTAACCTCTCGGTTGGAGTGAGGACGCCAAGAATGCCACGTCTCGCACACCAATTGGCATCCTGACCCCGATTCGGACGCAACATCCGAAATTGGCTCAGTTTGGGTTGATAGTTCAACCCGAGACTCGCCCTGCGAACGGCGAGATATTCTCACCATTTTTATACGGAAGCCGCGATTTCTCGCAAGGAACGGACCGCCGGTTCACTCGCTCTCGCGGTGTAAATTGAGCCGGTTGTGCGGGTTGTGCCGCCACGCCATTCCCCGAATCCCGATCGCCCTGAAGTCGATTTCGCGGATTCTCTCAAGTTTCCACTGGCAGGGCGTCCGCGCCGCGGGTATCTCCCACGCCCGCTTCCAAACGGGGCCAGGGGGAGAAGCCATGCGGCGTGCGCTCGTGTTGAGTCTGGGGCTATCCGGAATCGTGGCCGGTTCGGCGGCGGGCCAGTTCGGTTCGCCACCGCCCACGGGGCCGACCCCGATGCCGACCGTTCCCGTGCCGGCCCCGTTCGGCGGAGCGACCCCCGCGCCGCCCCCTCCACCCGGCTCCTACGTTCCGCCCGTGGGCGGGCTCCAACCGCGGAACGGCTTCCAACCCACCGGCGGAGCGCCGGCCGTGCGGCCGATCGAACCCGTCGAGATTCCGCTCGCGCTCGGGCCGAGCCATCCCATGGCCGTGAAGCCGGAGGACGGCGCGTACTTCATCTGCGTGCGAAGCTACTCGCGACCCAGCAAGCCGGACGAATCGGACAAGGGCTACACGGTGAAGGAACTCGCCGAGGCGCTCGCGAACGAGATCCAAACCACGCACCGCACCCGCGTCTACTTCTACGAGCTGATTTCGGACGAAAAGAAGGCACAGATCGCCGCCCAGACGGCGGCGCGTCAGCGGGCCGCCGAGTTCGCCGCCGCCGTGGAACGGTACAAGCAACGCGGCTCGCTCTCCGGGGCGGATTACATCGATCTCGATAACCGCGTGAAGTACCAGACCTTCCACTACCGCGATCAGGTGGCCGTGCTCGTGGGCGGGTTCAACACGGAAGACGAAGCCGTGAAGGCGCTGCAGGTCGTGAAGAAGTGGCCCTCTCCAAAGCAGACGCATCTGATGGACGGGGCCGCGATCGCCGCCCGCCGCCCGGACGGCAAAACCTTCATCGAGAAGTCCTACATCAACCCGTACCCGCAGGCGATGGTCGTGCAGAATCCGACGATCGCGAAACAGGTGAGCACCCAGCCGCAACCACTCGATCCCTTCATCGTGAAGCTCAACGACGGTCGCCCGTACAGCCTGCTGAAGACGACGAAGAAGTGGACGCTCGCCGTGAAATCGTTCTCGGCTCCGGTTCACTACACCTCGAAGGACGAAGAACCCTCGGCGATGCGGCTCTTCGGGAAGTCCAAGGACGCGGACGTGCTGCGGGCCGGCGCCGAGCAGGCGGAGGCGTTGGCCAAGGCCCTTCGTGAAATGAAGGACGCCGCGGGCCGCCCCATGAACATCGAAGCCTTCGTGCTGCACACCCGCACGGCCAGCCTCGTCACCGTCGGCGAATATGACTCGCCGAGCGACCCGGACCTGCTCGACAAGCAGCGAGTCCTTTCGAGTCTGAAGTTCAACCAGAGCCGGGACGACAAAGGCCAGCAGATCACCGGCACCGGTCAGAAGCTCTTCGGCGACATGATCCAGCCCGTGCCGATCCCCCGCCACTGAGAGCGGGTCGCGTCACGGCAAGCGGTCGGCGAGGCGGGTGCGGACGCGGCCGAGAAGCATCGCGTGATCGAAGGCGAGCTTCGGCAGCTTCTCCAGGAGATGCCAGCCGACGGCGCGGGCGTCGTCCGCGGCGACCGGCTGGAGGTCGCCGGGGTTCACCCGGGCCAGGTACAGCACGCTGATCGTCCAGCCCCGCGGGTCGCGGCCAGGGTCCCCCGCGGTGTAGAGTTGCTCGATCTCGGCGACTTCGACTCCGGTCTCTTCTCGCAGTTCGCGGCGCGCCGCGTCCGCAAGCTTCTCGTTTTCATCCACGAACCCGCCGGGAAGAGCCCACGTTCCGGCGAAGGGATCCTTCCCGCGTTGGATCAGGAGCACGCGTGGCTTCGCCTCGCGCGTGACCACCGCGAGATCGACCGTGACCGCGGGCCGCGCCCACTCGTATGTGAACTTCTTCTTCGCGGGCATGCTCGACTCCCTGCTCAACTCGGGTCGATGGTCTCGGCGATACAGTACGGTTCGTTCTTTCCCGGGCCGCGGTCCACGATCAGTTCGGCGATCAGGCCGGCGATGGCGAGTTGGGCGCCGAACAGCAGCAGGCCCACGGAGATGATCGCGATCACGATCTGCGTGGTGCTGCTGGCGCCGACCGTGTGCTCGGAGGCGATGCGGACCACGGCGTTCACCGCGAGGAAGAGCATGCCGAGAAGCCCGATCCCCACGGGGAACAGGCCGATGTTGCCGAGCAAATGCTGCGGGCGGTGGCCGAAGCCGGTGAGGAACTTCACGGTGAGCAGATCGAGGAAGCCCTTGGCGAAGCGGCGGAAGCCGTACTTCGAGTGGCCGAACTTTCGCTCCCGATGGTTGATGACGAGTTCGCCGACCTTGAACCCGCGTGCGGCGGCGAGCACGGGCACGAATCGGTGCAGTTCGCCGTAGAGCCGCACTTCGCGGAGGGCCTCGGCGCGGTAGGCTTTCATGCCGCAGTTGTGATCATGTAGCCGCACGCCGGTCACGGCGCCGACCATGCCATTGAACACGCGACTCGGCCACACCTTGTGCCACGGATCGTGCCGCAGCTTCTTCCATCCGCTGACCACGTCCAGCCCGTCACGCAGTTCCGCGAGGAAACGCGGGATCTCGTGTGGGTCGTCCTGCAGGTCCGCGTCGAGCGTCATGATGGATCGCCCGGCGGCGCGTTTGAATCCGGCGGCAAGCGCGGCCGCTTTCCCGAAGTTGCGGCGAAAGCGGATCGCCTTCACGCGTTCGTCCGCCGCAGCGATCCGTTCGATGGTCGCCCATGAACCATCCGTGCTGCCGTCGTCCACGAAGATGACTTCGATGCGGAGCCGATTCGTGGCCGCGACCTCGGCGATTTCCGCGAACAGCGGCTCGAGGCTGTCCTTCTCGTTGAACACGGGAATGACGAGGCTGAGGAGTTCGGCGTCGGACGTGGCGGCGTCGCCGCGGGCGGATGCGGCGGTGGGTTCGTCCAGAATGGCGGGCATGGCGAAGGCTCGTGGTGGGTACGTTCTTTGTCCGCGATGCGGGCGGTTCGTGCAAGCCAAACTGGCGGCCGGGGAGTCGTTTTGCCGCGAAGGCGGCCATTTTTCGACGACGGAATCGGGCCGCCGGTTACAATCACACTCGTGACCCGATCCCGAGGCGAACGAACCCGCATGCCCGCCGAGCCGACTCCGGACGATCTCTCGCTCGCCGATCTTCAGGCTGAAGCCGAGACCCTGCGCACGAAAATCAACCGCTTCCGCGAGTCCCTCGGGCGGTTCTTCATCCAGAAGCAGGAGATCATCGACCTGATGGTGGTGGCCGCGATCGCCCAAGAACCGCTGCTGCTCGTCGGCCCGCCCGGCACCGCCAAGTCGGACCTCATTCTGAAATTCAAGGACGCCCTCGGCCTCGCGGACGGCGACTACTTCGAGTACATGCTCACGAAGTTCACGGAGCCGAGCGAGATCATCGGCGCGATCGACATCGGCGAGCTTCGCACCGGCCGCTACATCCGCAAAACCGGGGGCATGCTCCCCACCGCCCGCCTCGCGTTCCTGGACGAAATCTTCAAATCGAACTCCGCCATCCTCAACATTCTGCTCACGATCATCAACGAGAAGAAGTTCTACCAGGAAGGCAAACCCGAAACGGTGCCGCTGCGGGTACTCTTCGCCGCGACCAACGAGGTGCCGGAACAGGGCGAACTCGCCGCGCTCAAGGATCGATTCGTGCTCAAGGTGCAGAGCCGCTCGGTCCAGGACGAACACTTCGAGCAACTCATCGACATGGGTCTGCAGAACGAGGCGTACAAGGGGCTGAACCAGAAGCCGTGGGTGGAAGGGCACTGCACGCTGGACGACCTCGTGAAGGCGAACCGCTACCTCACGTTCCTCTTCGCCCGAAAAACCGGCAACGGCCTCGGCGACGAGCAGAACGATCGGCAAGTGTTCTTCCCGCCGGACGTGTTCCGCGAGTTCCAGCGGCTCGTGAAGACGCTTGTTCGCGAAGACGAGATCTTCATCTCGGACCGCAAACTCGTGAAGCTCTACAAGCTCTTCCGCGTGCGGTCGTGGCTCCTCTCTGGCGGCACCGTTTGCCGCGACGACCTCCGCCTGCTCGCCTACCTGGGCGAAACTCTCGCCGAGATCGAGCACCTCCGCGAGAAGGTGCCGCAGTTGCTTGGTGACGGATGAAACTTAGAGCAAATGCAATGAGGCTCACGCGATTCGCCACTGTATTGCTTGCTGGCTTACTCTGTGGCTGCGCCAAGGATTATCTGGATCTCGAAGACATTCCCAAGGAAAGCCTGGTGGAAATCGATTCGCCTGCAATCGACTGGCAGAAACTGCAAGACGGTTGTCCACATTTGCCCGATGACGCCACCTCGAAACTCGACGAAGCATTCGGGCAGTCTTCGGAAACCGAACTCAAGGACAACAGCGGGGCAAAATACGGGTTCTCGCGAAATTGGAAACGGGGCGGGCTGACGGTCACTTGGAACAACAACGGCTGCATCTACGAGGTCATAATCAGGAGAAGATGGTCGAGCTCGGAGTTTGGCGCCAAGATTGGCGACCGACTCAGTGCCGTAACTTCGAAGATTCGACCAAGCATTCCTCCGCCTCATGCGAGTGGATGCGAGTACGCAGTCGATGGTTCTCCGAATTGGCTCCTCTCGACACATTTCACCAGCGTGCTCGGATGGGATCGAGAGGGTCTTGCGAAACTCAACAGCCGAGGGGGCAAGGTCCACCCGACGGACCCTGTCGTGACGGAGATCGTGTTCCGGAATGCGAGGCAGACTCCAACGCTCTTGCCTCGATGACTTCCCGCAACGGTTCATCCGCTCTGCTATGACTTAAAAAGGTGTAATCATGCCGAACACGGTTCGCTTTCATCGTGTGCTCAAAGCCCCGCCAATGCGCGTCTATCACGCGTTCCTCGATCCAGACGCGATGGTGAAGTGGCTCCCGCCTCACGGCTTCACCGGCAAAGTGCATCACCTCGACGCGAAGGTCGGCGGCACATACCGCATGTCGTTCACCAACTTCGCCACCATGAGCAGCCACTCGTTCGGCGGCACGTGGCTCGAACTCGTCCCCGGCGAACGCATCCGCCACACGGACACGTTCGACGATCCGAATCTCCCCGGCACGATGACCGTGACCATCACGTTCACGAAGGTCGTCTGCGGCACCGAGTTGAACATCGTGCAAGAGGGCATCCCGGACGTGATCCCGCCCGAGATGTGCTGCCTCGGTTGGCAGGAATCCCTCGAGATGCTCGCGAAATTGGTCGAACCGGAGATACCAGGCTGATGAGCGAGTTCGATTTGATCGTGATCGGCGGGGGGCCGGCGGGCACGAGCGGGGCCATCGTGTCCGGCTTGCTCGGGCGCACGGTCGCGCTCGTCGAGAAGGCCAACGCCATCGGCGGCGCCGGCATCAACACCGGCACCATCCCGAGCAAGACGCTCCGCGAGACCGCCCTCGCCCTTTCCGGCTGGCGATCCCGGCAACTCTTCGGCGTGGATCTCTCGCTCCGCCGCGAGGCCACCATCGCCGAGTTCATGCATCATCAGAACCAGGTGACGAGCGACGAACGCCGCCGCGTGCAAAGCCGCCTGCTCGCGACCCGCGCCGAGACGCTGATCGGATCCGCGAGCTTCGTCGATCCGCACACGATCCGCGTCGACCATCCGCAACACGGCTCGCGCGAGATTCGCGGGAAGAACATCCTCATCGCCAGCGGATCGTCCCCGTTGCACCCGCCCGAGTTTCCCTTCGGCGACGACCGCGTTCACGACTCGAACGAGATTCTCGAGTTGAAGTCGATCCCGAAGCGGCTCGTCGTGATCGGCGGCGGCGTGATCGGCTGCGAGTACGCGTGCACGTTCGCCGCGCTCGGCTCGCACGTCACGCTCATCGATGGCCGCGGCACGCTGCTGCCGTTCCTCGACGCCGAGATGAGCCGCGTGCTCACGGACGCGATGCGGGACAACGGCGTTCTGTTCCACTTCAACGAGAAGGTCGCGGTCTGCGACGCGAGCCGCCCCGGCGACGTGATCCTCACTCTCGGCTCGGGCACGAAACTCGAATGCGACGGCGTGCTCGTCTGCGCCGGCCGCGTGAAGAACACCGACGAACTGAACCTGCCCGCCGCCGGCGTGGCCACCGGCGAACGCGGCCTTATCTGCGTGGACAAGCATTATCGCACCAACGTGCCGCACATCTACGCCGCGGGGGACGTGATCGGAGCCCCGGCCCTCGCGGCCACCGGCATGGAGCAGGCCCGTATCGCCGTCTCGCACGCGCTCGATTTCAACATGAAGGCCGACCTCGCGCCGCTGCTCCCCTCCGGCATCTACACGATCCCGGAAGCGAGCATGGTCGGCGAGACCGAAGAGAGCCTCAACGCGAAGGGCATCCCTTACGTGGCGGGCCGGGCGCCGTACGATCACAACGTTCGCGGGAAGATCATCGGCGACCACACCGGACTGTTGAAGCTGCTCTTCCGCGCCGGCGACATGAAGCTCCTCGGCGTTCACGTCGTCGGCGAACTCGCGACCGAGGTCGTTCACATCGGGCTGATGGCCATGCTCACGGAAAGCGCCGTGGACGTGTTCAACCGCGCGTGCTTCAACTACCCCACGCTCGGCGACCTGTACAAGTACGCCGCCTACGACGCGATCCTGAAGACCCGAACATGACGCTGCCCCGCATCGCTGTGACGACGGGCGATCCGGCGGGCGTGGGGCCGGAACTCGCGTTGAGGCTTCTCGCGAACGAAGCCGTGCGCCGGTTCTGCGTGCCGATCGCGTACGGCGACCGCGGCGTGTTGAACCTCGTCGCGGATCGGCTCGGCTGGCCGCGCCCCGATCCGAACGACATCCACGATTTGAATGCGATCGACGCGACCTCCTTCGAACCGGGCCGCGTGAACGCGGCGTGCGGCGCCGCGGCGTACCGCTACTTCACCGCCGCGATCGACGACGCCCTCGCGGGACGCGTTCAGGCCGTCTCCACGTGCCCGATCAACAAGGAATCGCTGCATGCGGCCGGGGTCCCGTTCCCCGGGCACACGGAGATCCTGGCCGCCCGCACGAACGCGGAGCGAAGCTGCATGATGCTCACGTCGTCCGTCATCACGTGCAGTTTGGTCACGGTTCACGTGGGATATCGCGAAGTGGCGGCGCTGCTGAGCATCGAAGGCATCCTGGACACGATCGAACTCACGGCGGCGGCGATGGAACGGATCCGCGGGCGCAAGCCGCGTCTCGCCGTGTGCGGGCTCAATCCGCACGCGGGCGAACATGGGTTGTTCGGAGATCGCGAGGAAGAACGGATCATCGAGCCGGCCATCGCCGCGGCTCGTGTGAAGGGCTTCGACGTCGTCGGCCCGCTCCCGCCGGACACGGCCTTCCTGCCGAAACTCCGCGAAGCGACGGACGCGTACATCTGCATGTACCACGATCAGGGCTTGATCCCGTTGAAGGCGTTGGCTTTCGACGAAGCCGTAAACGTGACGCTCGGCCTGCCCATCGTTCGCACCTCGGTCGATCACGGCACCGCCTTCGACATCGCGTGGACGGGCGTCGCGGACGCATCCAGCCTGGTCCACGCCGTCACTCTTGCCGCGAAGTTGGCCGCCCGATAACGAGCGGGCGGAGTTCCCACCGGCCGTCCATTCGTTTCAGCCGTAGTATTCCTTTTCCCTCACCCCGGAGCCTCCCATGCGTTCCCTCGCAGCCCTCGTTCTCCTCGCCTCGGTCGCCGGCGCCGAAGATCCCGTGCCGCTGAAGAAGGGCGACAAGATCGTCTTCCTCGGCGATTCGATCACCGCCGGCGGCGTCGGCCCGAAGGGGTACGTCACCGTCATCAAGAAGACGCTCGCCGAGAAGAAGGCGGATCTGAACGTCGAGATCGTCGGCGCCGGAATCAGCGGCAACAAAGTGCCCGATCTTCAGAAGCGGCTCGAAAAGGACGTTCTCGCCAAGAAGCCGACCGTCGTGGTGATCTACATCGGCATCAACGACGTGTGGCACGGCGAGAAGGACCCGGCCCGCGGCACTCCGAAGGACAAGTTCGAGGCCGGGCTCAAGGACATCATCGGCAAGATTCAGGCTGCCGGCGCCCGCGTCGTGCTCTGCACGCCCACCGTGATCGGCGAGAAGAAACCCGGCACGAACAACCTCGACAAACTGCTCGACGAATACGCCGAGATCGGTCGCGGAGTCGCGAAGGAAACCAAGGCCGTGCCGTGCGACCTCCGCAAGGCGTTCCAGGACCACATCTCGAAGAACAATCCGGACGACAAGGACAAGGGCATTCTGACCTCGGACCGCGTTCATCTCAACGAGGCCGGGAACAAGCTGGTCGCCGAGACGATCCTGAAGGCGCTGGACAAGTGAACCACGAATCAAGCCCACCCGCGAACCGCAGGTGGGCTTCTCGAATTCGGCCCGCAATCACTTCTTCTCTTTGATCGTCCACAAGTACACGGTGTGGGTGCGGTCCGCTTCCACTTCCTGCTTCTTGTCTTCCTTCCAGTCGTCGCCCATGTCGAAGTCGTGGCTGACGACGCGGGCGCCGGGCTTCAGGCCCTTGAGCAGCACCGGCTTCAACTCGCGGTTCACCGAGGGAAGCAGGTACAGCGTCACCACGTCGACGTCCTTGAAGTCCTCGGGCTTCATCTTGAGCACGTCGCCCTGCTTGAAGGTGAGGGCCTTCGTCTGCGTCTCGGTCAGCTTCGCCTCTTTGACGCTCGCTTCGCAATCCTTCAGGCGTTCGGGATTGAAATCGAGCCCGAGCCCCTTCTTGGCCTTGAAGTCCTTCACGGCGGCGATGACGATGCGACCATCGCCGCAGCCGAGGTCGTACACCGTCTCGCCTTCCTTCACCGCGGCCAGCGTCAGCATCGCGGACACGACCTTCGGATGGGTCGGCACGTACGGCACGATGATCTTGGGGTCGTCCTTCTTCTTGTCTTCGGCGGAAGCGGTGAACGCGGCGGCGGCGACGAGCGAAAGGGCCACGGCGGCCAGGAACAACTTGCGCATGGGGCGGCTCCGGGGTGCGGGTTCGAGGAGGTTCCGACGAAAACGATTATCCCGATTGTGTGGCCGCGGGGAAGAGGGGACTGGCGCTTTCCTCACGCCTCCGGCGCAGCCACGGGGCTTGAAGGGAATCGCCCGCCGCCGATAATTCCGGGATGAACCCCGCACAACCGCAGAAGATGTCCCTGCCCGGAATCCGCCACGTCGTCGCCGTCGCGAGCGGAAAGGGGGGCGTGGGCAAGTCCACGGTCGCCGCCAACCTCGCGCTCGCGCTCCATGCCGCGGGCCAGAAGGTCGGCCTCATGGACGCCGACATCTACGGCCCGTCCGTGCCCATCATGTTCGGGCTCGGCATGGTGAACCCGCAGACCACGCCGTTCCCATTGCACAAGCACGGCATCGCGCTCATGAGCATGGGCTTCATGGTCGATCCGAATCAGGCCGTGATCTGGCGCGGGCCGAAGGTCGCGCAGGCGGTGCAGGCGTTCCTCGGCCAAGTGCCGTGGGGCGAACTGGACTTTCTCGTGATCGACCTTCCCCCGGGCACCGGCGACGCCCAACTGACTCTCTCGCAAAGCGCCCCGCTCACCGGCGCCGTGATCGTGACCACCCCGCAGGACGTGAGCCTGATCGACGCCCGCAAGGGCGTGAAGATGTTCGAGGAGGTCCGTGTGCCGGTGTTGGGCGTGATCGAGAACATGAGCTACTTCATGGGCGACGACGGCAAGCGCTACGAGATCTTCCGCAGCGGCGGCGGGGCGAAACTGGCCTCCGAGATCGGCGTCCCATTCCTCGGCGATCTGCCCATCGACCCGCGCGTGGCCGAATGCGGCGACACCGGCGAGCCCATCGTTCGAAAGCATCCCGATTCGCCGGTCAGCAAAGCGTACCTGAAACTGGCGGCGACCGTCATCGCGGAGTCGGCCAAGCCCGCGGCCGCCCCTCTTCCGACCGTGCAACTATGAAACCGAGCGGGGGGCGTGAGTCCCCCCGTGAAAGCTCCCGAACGATCCGGATCGCTCCGGATCGCTCCACGGGGGACTTACGTCCCCCGCTCGGCGATCGCTCGCGATCACACCCCGCGTTTCACGGCGTCGAGGAAGCCTTCCAACTGGCGGCTGCGGACGGGGTGCTGCAACTTGCGGACGGCCTTGGCCTCGATCTGGCGCACGCGTTCCCGCGTGACCTTGAAGATGCGGCCGACTTCCTCCAGCGTGTACGTGTAGCCGTCGCCCAGGCCGTACCGCAGCTTGATGATCTCGCGTTCGCGGTATGTCAGCGTCTTCAGCACGCCTTCGATCTTGTCCTTCAGCATCTCGTTGGCCGCGGCGCTGACCGGCGAATCGATCGTGTGATCCTCGATGAAGTCGCCGAAGTAGCTGTCTTCGCTCTCGCCGACGGGGCGATCGAGGCTGATGGGTTGGCGGCTGATCTTGAGCACGCGGCGGGTTTCTTCCAGCGTGTAGCCCGCGGCCTTCGCCGTCTCCTCGATCGTCGGCTCGCGGCCCATTTCCTGCAGCAGTTTCTTCGAAACGTTCCGCAGCTTGGACATCGTCTCGATCATATGCACCGGGATGCGGATGGTCCGCGCCTGGTCCGCGATGGCCCGGGTGATCGCCTGGCGAATCCACCACGTGGCGTAGGTGCTGAACTTGAACCCGCGGCGATGTTCGTATTTGTCCACGGCCCGCATCAGGCCGGTGTTCCCTTCCTGAATGAGATCGAGGAAGGAGAGGCCGCGGTTGCGGTATTTCTTGGCGATGCTGACGACGAGGCGGAGGTTGCCGCCGGAGAGTTCGCGCTTGGCCTGCTCGTATTCCGTGAAGCGCTGCTTCATGATCTCGACGCGGCGGCGCAGCGAGGCCGGTTCCTCGAGCGTGATCAGCATCAGGTCCTGAAGTTCCTTCTCGGAGTTGGCGCGTTCGTCGCGATTGACCCGCCCGCGGAGGCTGGCGATCTCCCCCTCGAGTTCGTCCATCCGGGCGCTGATCTGCTCCAGCTTCTTCATCAGCGGCTGGACCTTCTGCGTGCGGATCGAGAGTTCCTCGACCAGCATCACGGTCTTGCGGCGGCGGAGGCGGAGCTTCTCGCGGATGATGTCGCGATCGACGTCGGCCAGTTCCGCGTCGCCGAGGCGCTGGAAGTCCTCGACGTTGTGTTCCATCAGCGGTTCGAGCGTCCGCAGGTTGTGCGGCATGCGCTGAAGGATCTTGTCCTTCTCGAGGTTCTCGGTGAGCGAGACCTTGATCGTGCGATCGAACGGGAGATCGCCGGACATGACGCGCTTGAGCGTCTCGACGACTTGCCGCAGGGCGTAATCGCATTCGAGGACTTTGCGGCGGAAGCGGCGGCGGGTCACTTCGATCTTGCGGGCGAGGGCGATCTCCTTGTCCCGCGAGAGGAGCGGAATCTCGCCCATCTGGGTGAGGTACATGCGGACGGGGTCGTCGATATGGCGGCCGTCGCCGTCCGAGTCGCCGAAGGGGCTGGCGGCTTCGGCCGCTTCCGCGACCACCTCCGCGAGCATGTCCTGATTGTCCTCGCGTTCCTCGGTGTCGGCTTCGTCGATGATGCTGATGCCGTTCTGCTCGAGGAGTTCGAGCACGGACTCGAGGCGGTCCGATTCGGGCACGCCGGGGCTGCCCTCCGGGAGTGCGGCATTGACCTTGTCGTAGGTGAGCGAGCCGGTTTCCTTACCGCGCTTCAGAAGGTCCTGAAGCGTCTCGTCGTTCTTCCAATCCATCTGAACCCCTCCCAGGGTCAGCGGGCCAAAAACGCGATCCCGCAAGCGGGTCGCTCATCCCGTGCGTCGCTGCTGCTGCAATTTCCGGAGCAATTCGGCGGCTTCGTCGTGATCCAACGAACCGCCCTTGAGTTTCGTCGTCAGCGCTTTCTCTTCCGCCTGGCGCTTCTGCTTTCCGAAGAATTCCAACACCCGAGCCAGATTGAGTTCCGGTTCCGAGGTGTGAAGTCCGACAAATCGACGCTTTTCGGCAGCGTCGTAGAGGTCCGGCCGATCATGGAGCCGTTCTCGCAGGATGTCCATGTCCGGCGTCTGCTTCCTGTCGTGGATCGCGTACAGTTCCTCGAGCAGGCGGCGGAGTCCGGAGTGGGCGAGTTCTTCGGCGAGCACCGTGGAGCGGCTCTTCTCCAAGTACTCGGGGTACGCGAGAAGCAGGTCCAGCAGTTGCATCTCGGCCGACATCTGCAGCTTCGGAATCGGGATGGACGCGGGTGCCGGCTCCTCGATCGGATCGCGGCGCGGCGGCTCCGGGGCCCGCCGATCCGCCTGCTGGGCGTCCTTCTCTTTGCGTTCCTTCATCAACTCGCCGAACCGGGCCCACACGGTTTCCTGCCGCAACCCGAGCCGATGCGACAGCCGCGTGACGATCAACTCCTGCTTCACCTGGCTGGCCTGGCTTTTCAGCACGGGAGCCCCGGCCATGATCGTGAGCACCGCGTCGATGATCCGGCGGCGGGCTTCGATGGACGGATTCGCGTCGCGCTCGAGAAGCCGGTTCAGTTTGAAGTCCAAGGCGTCCACGGCGGAGCCCAGCACTTTGTTGAAGGTTTCGACTCCGCCCTCCTGCGAGAGAAGATCGCAGGGATCGAGGCCGTCCGGCAGCACGGCGACGCCGAGTTCCACGTCGTGCAGCACGAAGATTTCCAAGGCCCGGTCCACGCCCGTCATCCCGCCGGCGTCCGCGTCGTACACCAGCACGACCTTCGGAGCGTAGCGGCGGAGTTGGTTCACGTGGCGCGCGTTCAGCGCCGTGCCCATCGTGGCCACGACCTGCGGCACGCCGCACTGGTGGGCCATCATCACGTCCGTATACCCTTCCACGACCGCGAGATACCCGGGCGAGGTCCCGGCGTGGCGGGCAAGATCGAGCCCGTAGAGCAACTCGCTCTTGGAGAAGAGCGGCGTTTCGGCGGAATTGTAATACTTCGGGCTGCGAGCCGCATAGGCCGATTCGGGGAGGATGCGGCCGCCGAATCCGACGGGGCGGCTCTGCACGTCCCGGATCGGGAACATCACGCGTTCGCGGAAGCGGTCGTAAGTGCCGGCGCCTTCGTGGCGGAGGGCGGTGAGGCCGATCTCGACAAGCACGTCGTGCGGGATGCGGTCGCGGTTCGCTTCGCGAACGAGCCAGTCGCCGTCGAGCGGGGCGAACCCGAGACCGAAGTCGCGAACGGACTTTCCGGAGAGCTTTCGGCTGCCGAGATACTTGCGGGCCGGCTCGGCGATCGGGTCGTTCAGCAGGCAGTTCTGGTACTTCTCCTGAGCCCACTTCATGACGCCGAGGAGCCGCACGCGGGCTTGATCCTGCGGAGACGGTTTGTCGTCCAGCTTGATGCCGGCCCGATTCGCGAGAAGGATGCGGGCTTCCTTGAAGCCGACCTTCTCCATGTCCATGACGAAGCTGATGACGTCGCCGTGTTTGCCGCAGGCCCAGCAACGGTAACGTTGTCGGCGCGGGTCCACATCCAGGGACGGTCGCGAATCCTGATGGAAGGGGCAGAGGGCTTTGAAGGTGGGGCCGGCCGGTTTGAGCGCGAGATACCCGCCGACGACAGCGACAATGTCGCTGGCGGCTTTGATCTCCTTCGTGAGCTCCACCGGGTCGGACTGCACGGGGTCACCTGCGGGCACGGCCGATAACGGCCATTCACGGCTTCGCACGATCGCGGCACGCGGGTCGTGGAAGATCGGAACGGTCGAAGTTATCAACAGCGTTGGCGTGGTCGAGATCCCGGTGGCCCCGATGCTGGGTGGAGCAGGCGGACCCGGCGGTGTGTGGCGCGTGGCTGCGAGGCAGCGAAACGGCCTGGCCGGAGAAGGACGCCTTGGGTGGGGGGTGGGAAGCCTCGAGCGTGCCGCGGCTCTCTCCTAGAGCCTTAGGTTCGGTGCATGCATCCATACATGCTTCGCGAATTGTAGGGGCTCCATGAAGACTGTCAAGCCGCGTCCGGCCCATCCCGGCGAACCCGCACAATCGGCACAGATTCACACTGCCTCCGGCCAGGCGACCGATCAGTGCCCCTTCACGGGAACGCCGAACTTCGGGGCCGGAAGCAGGGCCGCGCCGCCGTCGCCGGGGGCCGGGCTCGGAATCGCCGGCGGCACCGGCACTCCCGTGCGGGGAATCAGGTCCGACGGTTGCGGGTACGGCAACTCGCCGCTCGACCCCGCTCCGGGGACCAGCGTCGAGCCGCCCGGAACCGGCGTCCCGATCACCACCTCGCCGGGCCGCCCGACAAGCTGGCAATCCACGGGCCCGCGAGACGACGTGAACCAGCCCTTGCTGCACGTGCTGCGGCACCCCATTCCCGCGGTCAGAAGCGCCGCGGCCACCACCATCGTCGTCACTCGGCGGGACATGATGAAACTCCCCCTCAAAGAGCCTCACGCCGTTCCGAATCGTGCGTCGCGAAGCGGTACGCGGCAGGATGCGATCGGAACTTGAGTGGATTCTGGACGGTTCGCCGAATTGCTCAATGCGAACCGCGGGAGAAATCGTGCGAGCCGCGAGAACCCGGCTCGCGCGTCCCGAAAAGGCGGAAGGGTCTGCCGGAACGGAACGGTTCAGCAGGAGGACAAGGATTCGAACCCTGTGAAGCGGCTTTGGAGACCGCGTGCTCTCCCAGGAGCATCCTCCTTCATCCATGTTCGGACGCGTCTCGGCGGCTCCGGGTTCGCGACCGCCACAAACTCCTCACGTTTCCCAGTCCGCAAGACCGATATTGTCGGGAAGTCGAATTCCGCATTATCCTGCGGCGAGTGTCTCCTCTTCGATCGGGGTGCGCCACGGATGGCCGGCCTGAGGCAACTTGTCGTCGTGGCCGACGACTTCGGAATCGGCCCGGAAACGGACCGCGGCATCCTCGAGGTCGCGGCTCGAGGCCGCATCACGGCCACCGTGTTGCTCGTGAACTCGCCGTTCGCCGAGCCCGCGGTCGAGAATTGGAATCGAGCCGGCCGCCCGATCGAACTGGGCTGGCATCCCGCCCTCACTCTCGATCGCCCGATTCTGCCCGCGAGCCGCGTTCACTCGCTGATCGACGCGAACGGGCTCTTCCATCCGCTCGGGCGCTTCCTAAAGAACAGCCTGCTCGGCCGCATCGACGCGACTCAGGTTCGGGATGAACTCGCGGCCCAATTCGATCGCTACCTCGAACTCGTCGGTGAGCCGCCGAAGCTTGTGAACTCGCATCAGCACTGTTCGCTGTTTCGGCCCGTGACGGCGGCGCTTCGCGACGTCCTGCTCGAACGCGGCGTGCGCCCGTTCGTTCGCCGCGTGTGCGAGCCGTGGTCCACGATCCGGAGCGTGCCGGGAGCCCGATTGAAGCGGCTCGTGCTCACGAGTCGCGGCGCCCGCCAGGCCCGAGAACTCGAGTGCGACGGTTTCCCCGGTTGCGAATTCCTCGCGGGCATCACCGATCCGAAGGACACGGCCGACCCGCTGTTTAATCGTCGGTGGCTGGCCCGAATCCCCGGTCGCACCGTCGAACTGATGTGCCATCCGGGCCACCTCGATTCCACGTTGATCGGCCGCGACGCGCCCGCCGAGGACGGCAACCTCTGGCGCCGTGTCCGCGAGTACGAACTGTTTCAACGCGAAGACTATTTCGAAGCGGTTCGCGAAGCGGGGTTCGCCCTCGTGCCGCCGAGTCGCATGGGCGTCGCCCCGCACGCGGCCGCCGCCTGAGGAAACCGACCATGCCCCGACCGCTCGTCAGCCTCGTGTGCCCGGCCTACCGCGAAGAAGAGGTGCTCCCCCTCTTTCAGCGGGCGCTCGTGGACGCCATCGAACCGCTCTCCACCGAGTACGACTTCGAAATCGTGTACGTAGACGACGGGTCGAGGGACCGCACGCTCGAAGTGATGAAGTCGTTCACCATCGACCCGCGGGTGAGGTACCTTGCGCTGTCGCGGAATTTCGGCAAAGAGGCGGCCCTGGCCTGCGGCGTCGAGCACGCCCGCGGCGACGCCGTCGTCACCATCGACACCGATCTCCAGCATCCGCCACGACTCATCCCCGAACTCGTGAGGCGCTGGGCGGACGGAGCCGATCTCGTGCTCACGATTCGCGAGGAAGATCGCCGCCTGAGTTGGTTCAAGCGCAACTCGTCCAAGCTCTTTTACCGCGTGCTCGGCTGGTGCAGCACGGTGGACGTGCGATCGTCGACCACCGATTTTCGGTTGATGTCCCGCCCCGTGGTCGAGGGGCTGAGGCGGATGAAGGAATCGCACAGGTACACGCCGGGGCTCGTGCAGTGGCTCGGCTTCAGAAGCGTGGAGATGAAATTCGTGCCGGACGCGAGGCTGGCCGGCGCCACGAAGTACCACATGTGGAATCTCGCGAAGTTGGCCCTCGACGCGCTCTTCTCGTTCTCGCCCGCTCCGGCCCGTGTCGCGATGGCCGGCGGGCTCGGCCTCACCGCCCTGAGTTGGGTCGCATCGATGGTGGTCGTCGCGACGTGGATCGGATTCGGAGAATCGTCCGGCCGCTTGGGCGCGATCGCGCTCACGTGCCTGCATCTGCTGGCGTGCGCGGGGCTCATCGTCACGGGCGCGATGGGCGAGTACGCCTTCCGCATCTACGAGCAGGCCAAGGGCCGCCCCGTGTTCCTCGTGAAGGAATCGAACGTCGCCGCCGAGGGCGCCGTGAAGCTCCCCCGCGCCGCGTGAACGAGTCATCACCATCGAGCGTCTCATGAATCGAGCTTGGTCGCGAACCGCGATTGTCCTCTGGGTCGTGCTGCTCGGCGTGGTCTGCGTTCGGCCGCTCTTCAAGCCCACGTCCAGCACCGTGTTCCCGATCTACGCCTACGCCGGGGCGGACTTCGCCGCGGGGAAGCCGCTCTATGATCGCAGCCATCCCGGCACGGACATCTATCGTTACTCGCCGCTCGTGGCCGCGTTCTTCGAACCGTTCGCGAGGCTGCCGCTGGGCGTCGGCGGGAGCCTGTGGCGGATCGGCGGTGCGATTCTCTTTCTCACGGGGTTGTCGGCGTGGTCGCGGCGCGTGTGCCCGAGCGTTCCGCCCGCGCTCGTCTTTCTCGCCGCGCTCCCGCTTTCGGTCGGCAGTTTGAGCAACGGCCAGGCGAACGTTCACATGCTGGGACTGATGTTGTGGGGCACGTTTCTCGCGGCCCGCGGGCGGTGGTCGTGGGCGGCCGCGTGCCTCGCCGCCGCGGCGCTCTTCAAGGGGTATCCGATCGCGCTCGGCTTGCTGATCGCTCTCGCGGCGCCGCTCCGATTCGGCGTTCCGCTCGCGGCCGCGCTCGCCGCCGGGTACGCGGTGCCGTACCTGCTTCAGGACACGGCGTACATCGAGTCGCAATACCGGCAGTGGTTCGAAGCCGTGAGCGGCGACGACCGCACGGCGTTCCCGTTCCACCTCGGCTACCAGGACACGCACATGTTCCTGCGCGTGCTCGGAGTGAAGCTGAGCCTCGCGGAGTTTCGCCTGTTTCAAGTCGGAGCCGGAGCGATGGCCGCGGGCGTCGTGATGGCTCAACTGCGGAAGGGCATGCCCCGCGACCGCGTGGCGCTGAACTCGCTCTCGCTCGGCCTCGTGTGGATGACGACATTCGGCCCGGGGATCGAGTCGTCCACCTTCATTCTCGCGGCTCCCTTGATGGCTCGTGAATTGTTCGACGGCCGCGATCGCCCGCGTTGGGCCGTGCCGTTCACCTGGATCGGGAGCGGGCTCTTCTTCGCGAGCGTCGTGTTGTTCGCGTTCCCGCATGAGGTGCATCGGCCGATCGTCGCGCTTGGAATTCAACCGCTGGCGGCGCTCTTGCTCGGCGTGGCGGTCGTGGCTCGCGCGATGGTCGTGCCGGCGGAATCGACTCGACCCGGCGCCCTGCCCCTGCTTCGAGCCGCGTGAGGAACCATGGCCACCACCGCCGACTGGTTGAAGTACCACGCGACGAGCCGCCGCAGCGCGAGTATCGCCGAAGTGTGGGTGCGCGACGTGGTGAGTCATCTTCGAGCGGACCCCACGCTCGGCGCCGATACCGCGATCCTGGATTTCGGTTGCGGCTACTTCGATCTCGGCGCCGCGATGGCGCCCCACGTCGGACGCATGGACGGACTCGAAATCGATCCCTACTCGCTGAATCTGGCGCGTTCCCGCGTCGCCGAACTGCACGCGACACGCATCTTCGAGAGGAACGACGACGTTCCGAACGGGGCGTACGATCTCGTGATCGCGAACAGCGTGTTTCAGTACCTGCAGAACGAAGGCGAGGCGCTTTGCAACCTGCAGGACTTTCGCCGGTGGCTCCGGCCGGGGCCGCGCAGCCGCGTGGCGCTGATCGATTTGATTCCGCCCCGATACTCGCCGCCGCGAGACGCGTTGCGGTCGATGTGGGTGGCGACGCTGAACGGGATACCGATCACGATGGCGCAGTTCCTGTGGAACGCGGCGACCAGTCCGCACGGCCGTTCGTGGCTGAGACTCGACCCGAGCCGCATCCAGGAACTCGCGGCCGAGGCCGGCTTCACCTGCCAACGACTCGACCGCAACCTCTCGCCGTCGCTCCAGCGGTACACCGTCGTGCTCCGGCCGACTCGTTGACGGAGGCGGGCGCAAAGCCGTCGGCGTTCACCGGGCGCACTTCAGCACGCGATCGATGTACTGTCGAACTTCGCCGACCGAGACGTCCGTGATGACGCGGGCGTTCGGAGGGCCGGCGGGCTGCGGGCGCGTGTCGACCACCATCATGCCGCGAGTCAGTTCTCCTCGCGTCTCCACGTCCACGTGATGTTCGCTTCCCGTGGCGATCCCCGGCAGCGACGCGGCGACGACACCGAGCACGTCCTTCAAGTGGAATCCCTCGATCCCGTACAGGTTCGAACTGGCACGGATGCCGAAGGGCACGATCTGCCTCAGGAACTTGCACGTCCGCGAGTCGGCGTTCGGCAGTTCGAGCAGGTCCGAGGGGGAAAACACGAGCTTTCGCGTCGCGTCCAAAGGGAAGACGAAGGGATGCAGGTCGGCCCGGAGCACGCGGCGGGCCGCGTCCGCGTCCAGCGAGAAGTGGAACTCCGCGGCCGGGCCGGCGTTTCCCGGAACCCGCCACGATCCGCCGACGATGAACGTCTGGTCGACGACCGCGGGGAGCCCGGGATCGCGATCGAGAGCCGTGGCCAGCGTGGTGAGCGGCCCGAGGCAGATGACGGCCACTTCTTTCGGATGCTCGCGGACGATCTCGCAGAGCAGTTTGTCCGCGGGGTGGAGGGTGTGCCGCGTGGCGGTGGGAAAGGCGGCTCCGCCGAGCCCGCCGGGCCCGTGCAGCGACAGACCGTCCGCGTCGAACCGCGCCGGAATCGCGGCCCCGAGTTTGGGCCACTTCGGGGGGTCGAGCACGTCGACGATCGTGTGGACGTTCGCCGTCGCCTGCTCCGCCGAGACGTTCCCCGCGGTCGGGAGCAGGCCAAGCACTTCGAGATTGGGATCGTTCAGGGCCAGGGCGCACGCGAACGCCGTGTCGATCCCGGGATCCGCGACGATGACGATCTTTCGGGCCATGATGCACCTCGCGAAGCCGTTGTCGGCTCGGGCGAAAGGGGAATCACGCGATCAACTGATCCAGCACGCGGCGGGCGGCGCCGCTTGCGATGGCGGCTTCGGCGCGGGCCACGCCGTCCTTGAGCGAAGGAACGGCCTCGGCGGCCCAGAGCGCCGCGGCGGCGTTGGCCAGCGTCACCCGCGTCGCCGGGATGTTCTCGCCGGCGAGCACGGCTCGAAGAATGGCGGCGCTCGCGGCCGGGCCATCCGCCCGAATCTCGTCCGCGGTCACGGCGCCAAGCCCGAACTCCTCGGGCCGCCATTCTCGCGATTCATATTCGTTCCCACGCACGAGGCGAACGCGGGTCGGCGCCGCGAGGCTCACTTCGTCCATGCCGTCGTGGCTGCACACGAGCACGGATTGCCGTGTGCCGAGTTTGGCAAGGGCTCCGGCAAGCGGGTCGAGCAGGTCCGGCTTGCCGACGCCGAGCAACTGGTACGGGGCGTCCGCGGGGTTCGCCAGCGGGCCGAGCAGGTTGAAGATGGTGCGGACGCCAAGTTTGCGGCGCAGGGCCGCCACGTGGGCCATACCGCGGTGAAAGTGCGGAGCGAAGCAGAACGCGAAACCGATCCGTTCGAGGCACTTCTGGGCCCACTCGGACCCGCCCTCGACGTTCACTCCGAGTTCGCGAAGCACGTCGGCGCTGCCGCTGCGGCTGGAGACGGCTCGGTTCCCGTGCTTTACCACCGGGATTCCGGCGCCCGCAGCCACGATCGCGGCCGCGGTGCTGATGTTGAACGTGCCGCTGTCGTCGCCGCCCGTGCCGCAGGTGTCGAGCGCCGGGCCATTCACGGGCACGAGCCGGACCATTTGCTCGCGCAACACCTCGGCGGCGGCGGCGATTTCTTCGGACGACTCGCCCTTCATACGCAGTGCGGTGATAAAGGCGGCGGCGCGGGCGTCGTCCACTTTGCCGGCCACGAGGTCACGAACCGCGTCCAAAGCCCGCCCACCGGGCAGGTCGCGCCGGGCGAGCAGTTCCGGAAACAGCTCCGCGAACCAAGTCGGGGTCGGAAGTTCCACGCGGGCCTCCTGCGAATCACCTTTCATTCTATCGGAACGCTTACTATACTGATTTCCACAGTGGACAAATGTCAGCCTCCAGGAGGTGGAGCCGACCATGACCGACACGTCCGTTCTCACCGAAAAACAGCAGCAGATCTACAACTACATCCGGAAACACATCGAAGGCAAAGGCTTTCCGCCGGCCATTCGCGACATTTGCGACGAATTCTCGATTTCGTCCCCGAACGGCGTGATGTGCCACCTGAAGGCCCTGGAGAAGAAGGGCTTCATCGCGCGGGTGACGAAGCACAAGAACAAGATGCGGGCACAGGCTCGCGGAATCACGATTCCGGGCGTCTCAGCCGGGGGCTTCAGCCTGCCGCTCCGCGGCGTCGTGGCCGCCGGCCGCGCCATCGAATCCGAAGACGCCGACGACCGCCTCGAGATGCGTGACCTGTTCGACGCGGACGGAACATATGTGGTGAAGGTTCGCGGCACATCCATGATCGAGGGCCACATCGCGGACGGCGACTACGTGGTGATCCGCCCGAGCGAGACCGCCGAGAACGGGCAGAAGGTCGTGGCCATGATCGATCGCGCGATGACGCTGAAGAAGTTCTATCGGAAGCAGAATCAGATCCGCCTCGAACCGATGAACGACGAGATGGAGCCGATCGTGGTCGATCCGTCGAAGCAGGACGTCCGCATTCTGGGCGTGCTGGCGGGCGTCATTCGGAAGTGCTGACCGCGAGCGCGCAATTTAATGCTCGCCTTCATCCCGGCTTCAAACTAAGACACCGGGTGCAACCTCGCCGAGCCCGCACCCGGAGTCGACCGTGCCGCTGCTGTTCGCCGCCACGCTGTTTCTCAGCGCGTCGCTGCTGTTCATGGTTCAACCGATGGTCGGGAAGATGATCCTGCCGTTGCTCGGCGGGAGCCCGGCCGTGTGGAACGCCTGCATGGTGTTCTTCCAGGCGCTTCTCCTCGGCGGGTACCAGTACTCGCACTTCCTCACCGGCAGCTACAAGCCGAAGAAGCAGTGGCTCGTGCACCTCGTGGTGCTCGCGGTGCCGCTCGCGGCGATGGCCCTCTCCGTGGCCATGGGGGCGAAACACACGCCGATCGCCGTCGCGGAATCGCTGGCGCCCTCCGGCGACACCAGCCCATTCCTCGCCGTCATGGGGCTCATGACGATCGCGATCGGGTTGCCGTTCTTCGTCGCGTCCACGACCACGCCGCTGATCCAAAGCTGGTTCACTTATACGGGGCACCCCGCGTCCCGCGATCCGTACTTCCTCAACGCCGTGGGCAACGCCGGCAGCCTCATCTCGCTCCTCGGGTATCCCCTGTTCATCGAGCCGAACCTCACCGTGTCCGAGCAGACGTGGGTGTTCGCGAGCGGCTTCGCGTTGCTGTCCGTGTTGCTGTTCCTGTGCGGGCGGGCGGCGGCGAACCCGATCATCGCGCCGCCGCCGGATCGGAAGCAACCGGAGGCGAAGGCGACCGCCGCGAGCGAAATCGAGCCGCCGCCGAGCACGATCCGCGTCCTGAAGTGGATCCTTCTCGCGTTCGTCCCTTCCAGTTGGATGCTCGGCGTCACGTTCTACATGACGACCGACATCGCTTCGATCCCGCTCCTGTGGGTGTTCCCCCTGGCGCTGTACCTCGTCACGTTCATCATCGCGTTCAGCCGCGTGCCGCCGTGGTTCCGCCTTGTGATCGGGAACCTCGCGCCGGTGATGATCCTGCTGCTCGTCTTCATCACGGTGTCGAACGTCGTGTCGGGGCGTCCCGCGATCTCGCTGCTGCTCCACATTCTCACGTTCTTCGCGGTGGCGCAGATGTGCCACTACGAACTTGCGGTCGATCGCCCGGCCAAGGAGTACCTCACGAAGTACTTCCTGATGATGTCCGTGGGCGGGGTGCTCGGCGGGTTGTTCAACGCCCTGATCGCGCCCCTCGTCTTCCCGCTCGCTTACGAGTACACGATCGTGATCGTGATCGGTTGCCTGATGGTGCCGAGGCTGAACGAAGAGGCCGCACCGACCGGCTCGCCGGAACTGATCGAGTACAAGCGCAAGATTCGCATCGCGATGGACCTCGCGCTCCCGGCCCTGATCGGGTTCATCTTCTGGCTTCTGATCTCGGTCGTGTCCCAACGGGAGTTCTTCGCCAAACTCGCGAACTGGCTCGTGGAACTGAAGGTTCGCGGCGGGTCGCTCAGCATGACGACCGTGTACGCGATCCTGCTCTTCGCGGTGCCGGTGATGGCGTGCTTCTTCTTCGTGGACCGCCCGCGCCGCTTCGCCCTCGCCGTGGCCGTGCTCCTCGGCATTCACATGTACCGGGAGGAAGACGCGGAGGTCGTGTACACCGAACGCACGTTCTTCGGCATCCTCAAGGTGGAGAAGAAGGCTCAGTACACGCGGCTCGTTCACGGCACCACGCTGCACGGCACGCAGGTGAACGAACGCTGGCAACTTCACCGGGCGGACGTGTCGCAGGCCCTCGGCGTCGGCAGCACGTGGGAAACGCTCGCGATTCAGGGCGCCCTCGCGAACTGGGACCCGCGGCAGGAACCGCTTACGTACTACCACCGCACCGGCCCGGTCGGCGCCATGTTCTACGAACTTCGCACCCGCAAGAACGGGGCGGACGCCAAAGCCCATGTCGCCATGGTCGGCCTCGGCACCGGCTCGGTTTCGTGCTACGCCCAAGCCGGTCAGAAGCTCACTTTCTACGAGATCGATCCCGGCGTGAAGAAGCTCGTGGCCGACCGCGACGACTTCTTCACGTACGTGAGCGACGCCCGCAAACGCGGCGCGGACGTCGACTTCCGCATGGGCGACGCCCGACTCAAGCTCAAGGAGGATGCGGACCGCAAGTACGCCCTCCTGCTCGTGGACGCGTTCAGTTCGGACGCCATTCCCGTTCACCTTCTCACGAAGGAAGCGGTGGAACTGTACCTCGATCGCCTCACGCCGGACGGCCTGCTCGCGCTGCACATCTCGAACAAGTACGTGGCTCTCGAGCCGGTCGTGGCCAAGATCGCGAAAGAGTTGAACCTCGAAGCCCGCGTGTGGAACGACGGCGCGGAGAGCCGGCCCGGCAAGACCGCTTCCAGCTGGGTGGTGCTGGCGAAGGACGAGAAGACGCTCGGCGTGTTGGCGCGGCCCACGCACGAGCAGGTGCTCGCCTTCGGCACCGCGAACCCGGAACTCTCCGGCCTGCTGACCGAGTTCGGCTTCTCGAGGAGCGCGAAGGACGCGCTCAAGGAACGCTACGGCGCCGAGGATTTGCCCGTCGAGGCGGTGTCCGCACGGTACGGCCCGCAGGCCGGGGATCTGTATCGGATCGTGCGTCGGGCGGACGCCGGGAAGACGGACGTCTCCCTCGGCGATCTCGCGGACGCCGTGTTCGGTCGGATGTTCCACAAGCTGAGGGCGTCCGAATCGATGCCGCTCTGGACGGACGACTACTCGGACGTGCTCCGCGTGATGATGATGAAGGAAGTGCAATCCGTTCGACGCGCATTCGGCCTGCCGACGCTCGAAGACGACGATGAGTGACGCTCCGGTCGGCGTGGTCGGAGCCAGCGCGCGGGCGGCGGTCATGACGCTGGCCCGCGCCGGCCGCACGTGCTGGGCCATCGACCTTTTCAACGACCGCGACTTGAAGCGGATCGCGCCCTGCGCCCGCTGTTCGTTCCAGGACTTCCCGCACGCCATTCCCGCCCTCGCGAGGCGATTCCCGCCCGGCCCCGTGCTCCTCGCCGGCGGCATGGAGAACCACCCGGATACGATCGAGGAACTGGCCCGCGACCGAGACATCCTCGGTCCCTCGGCCGACGTCGTGCGGCAAGTGCGCAATCCGTCGATCGCGTCGAGCCGCCCGTCGAGCCGGTCGCGTCAGCGACCGGAGACCTTGCTCGCAGGGAGCACGGTTCCCCGGTGTGGTCCGCACGCTCCGCGTGCGGGATCGCAGCCCGAGGCGAATGGGAGCGATCCAGATGCGTCTGCGATCGCCCCGCACGCGGAGCGTGCGGACCACACTGTCGGCTGGCTCATCAAGTCGCTGCGTTCCGCGGGCGGGCTCGGCGTCCGCCACGCCGTGCCTGGCGAAATCGTGCCTCCCGGCCACGTCGCTCAGGAGTTCCTCGCCGGCCCCGTGATGTCCGCCGCGTTCCACAATGGCGAACGGCTCGGCGTCACGGAGCAACTCGTCGGCATTCCGTGGTTGCACGCCGCCGAGTTCCATTACGCGGGGACGATCGCGCCGGCCGAATTCCATGGGGAGCTTACGCCCCCTGCTCGGGCGGGTTATCACGGGGTCGACTTCATCCTGAACGACGGCGTGCCGCGCGTGATCGAAATCAACCCGCGGTACCCGGCGTCCGTCGAGGCGATCGAGTTCGCGAATCGACTTCGACGCGTGGTGGGCAAGGCGATCTGGTTCGCTCCGCACGCCTTCCGCTTCCCCGCGGCCGGGCCCTGGGACGCGAACCTCGTCGGCCCCTTCGACCCGTGGCGGCTCCCGAACTTCGCGGACATTCCCGAGCCCGGCGAGCCGTTCGAGCCCGGTCACCCCGTGATCACGTTCTTCGCCACGGGCTCGACCGCGGACGACGTTCGCGAACGGCTACAATCACAAGCGGAAGCACTGGATCGCCTTCTTGAACCCGAGGGGCGGTCCGAACACCTCTCCCCCTTGCTTTGAAGGGGGAGAGGTCGCCGTGCTGATGCGAATGCATCAGCACGGCGGGTGAGGAGGCGTTGCGGAGGGGCCCGGTGGCAACTGATCCTCGGCTTCTGGAATTCGCGCGGCGCATGCGCCGTGAACCGACCCCCACTGAGGAGAAATTGTGGAGGGAGCTGCGAGGCCGCAAACTGGGCGGATTCAAATTTCGACGTCAGAGCCCACTGGCAGGCTACATCGCAGACTTCCTTTCTGTGGAAGCCAAGCTGGTGATCGAGTTGGATGGGGATTCGCATGCTGAGGCGGCTGCTCTCGATTACGACCGAATTCGCCTCCGTCTGATGAATGAGATCGGCTTCGAGGTGCTTCGTTTCTGGAATTGTGACCTCCACGACAACCTGCAAGGTGTGCTCGACGACATTCAGAAGAAATGCAACGAACGCATCATGAACCGTGAGGCATTCCGAAGCGATCTCAATGCACCCCCTCACCCGCCGTGACGATGCATTCGCATCGACACGGCGACCTCTCCCCCACAAAGCCGGGGGAGAGGTGAATGGCGCTTCCCTCGAATCTGGACTCTCCCATGACGACGCTGAACGAACGCGCGAACCGCGTGGCCGACGAACTCGAACGCGACGCCGACCGCCTCCGCATCGCGGTGAACAAAGTCGGCGGGGCACGCATCCTCGATTGTGGCGGCGCCGTCACCGGCAGCCTCGCCGCCGGCCTCGGCCTCGCTCGGGTCTGCCTTGCGGACCTCGCCGACGTCCACCTCGCCGCCACCCCGGACGGCCCGGCCGTGCAGGTGACCACGGACGACCCCATCCGAGCGTGCCTCGCTTCGCAATACGCCGGCTGGCAGGTGCAGGTCGGCAAGTTCTTCGCGATGGGGTCCGGCCCGATGCGGGCGCTCGCGGCGCGGGAGGAGATCTACTCGCACATTCCGGGGAAGGAAGAGTCGCCGGTCGCGGTCGGGGCGCTGGAGACGCGCAAGCATCCGACCGAGGAGGTGATCGCGAGCATCGTGGCGAAGCTGCCGACGAGCGCCGAGCGGCTCACGCTGCTGGTCGCGCCGGCGGCGAGCATCGCGGGCACGCTGCAAGTCGTGGCGAGAAGCGTCGAAACGGCGCTGCACAAGCTGCACGAGTTGAAGTTCGACGTGACGCAGGTCGTGTCCGGGTTCGGAGTCGCCCCGCTGCCGCCGGTTCACCCGGACGAACTCGCCGCCATCGGCCGCACGAACGACGCGATCCTCTACGGCGGCTCCGTCACGCTCTGGGTCCGTGCGGACGACGAACTGCTGGAGAGCATCGGTCCGAAGGTGCCGTCCGGGGCCTCGAAGGATCACGGCGAACTGTTCGCGGAACTGTTCAAACGGTACGGGGACTTCTACAAGATCGACCCGCTGCTGTTCTCGCCCGCGGAAGTCGAGTTCCGCAACTTGAAGACGGGCCGCCGCCATCGCTTCGGGGCGCTCGAGCCGAAGCTCCTGAAGAAGTCGTTCGAGTCGTGATCGCTCGGGGGGAACACGGCGAACTTCCGGCGTCGTCGTTGATTTCCCGCCGCCATCGGGTAACGTGTCGGAACCTCCACCGAGCCGCCGATGAGTTCCACCGCCGCACCCGCTTCACCCGCGTATTCGCCGTGGCGCTGGTGGGTCTGCGGGCTGCTCTTTCTCGCCACCACCCTGAACTACATGGACCGGGTGGCGCTGAACCAAATGGCGGTTCGCATCCAGACCGCTCTCGACCTCGACGACGAAGAATACAGCCGGCTCGAAAGCGGATTCTCCCTCTCGTTCGCGATCGGCGCCCTCATCAGCGGTGCGATCGTGGACAAGGTGAGCGTGCGCTGGGTGTATCCGCTCGCGGTGCTGGGATGGTCCGCCGCCGGCGTGCTCACCGGGTACGCGTCTGGGTTCTGGTCGCTGATCGCGTGCCGGATCATGCTCGGGTTGTTCGAGGCGGGGAACTGGCCGTGCGGGTTGCGGACGACGCGGGCCGTGATGCGTCATGAGGAACGCTCCCTCGGGAACGCCCTGTTCCAGAGCGGCACCGCGGTCGGCGCCATCGTCACGCCGTCCCTCGTGCTCATCCTGCTTCAACAGGCCGATGCCCGATCCGGAGGCCCGAACCCGGACAGTTGGAAGCTGCCGTTCCGCGTCATCGGCTATCTCGGGGTCGTGTGGGTGGCTCTCTGGTTCCTCACGGTTCCAAGCCGCATCCTGACGCCCCAGACGGAATCGGCCGCGTCCGCGGGCGTGACCCGCTATCGGGACGTCTTCCGCGATCGCCGCTTCTGGGCCCTCCTCGGTCTTGTCGTCGGCGTGAACGTGGCTTGGCACACCTATCGGGCCTGGCTGCCGAAGTACCTCCAGCAGAAGCGGGCGTTCAGCGAAGAAGACATGAAGAACCTCACGACGATGTTCTACCTGCTGGCGGACATCGGCTCGTGGACGGTGGGCTTGCTGACGTGGTACTTCACCCGTGGCCGCGGCTGGAACGGGCACTTCACCCGACTCCTGCTCTTCGGCGTGTGCGCGGCCCTGGCCATGATCGCGTTCCTTGTGCCGCACGCCGAACGCGGCTGGCCCCTCACGCTCGCGATTTTGCTCTTCGCGTTCGCCTCGCTCGGGCTCTTCCCCACGTACTACGCCTTGACGCAGGAAGTCTCCGCGAAGCATCAGGGGAAGGTGAGCGGCACCCTCGGCGCAAGCGCCCACCTGTTCCTCTCGCTGGTCGTCTATCCGATTCAGGGCCGCATCGTGAAGCAAACCGGCTCGTACGACGAGCTACTCTCCGTGGCCGGTCTCTTCCCTCTGCTGTCATTCGCAATGTTGCTCCTGCTCTGGCGGAAACCCCGCGAATGAGTTGCGCTCCGCCGATGGCATCCGACCGGACTGCGAAGCTACTTCGTTCCAGCGTTCACGGTTGAACTCTCCACCATTCCGTCGGTTACACTCTCACGGACTCAGCGAGGGGCGTTCATGGCGGCGGAGCGGTTCACGTTCAGGAGCGAGATGCCGGTGTCGGCGGCGGAGGCGTTCGCGTGGCACGCGCGGCCCGCCGCGTTCCTCCGATTGCAGCCGCCGTGGGAGCGGATCCTCACCGAGGACCAGTCCGGCTCGCTCGAGTCGGGCTCCCTCTCCGTTCGCTTCCGTGCGAAGTGCGTGGGTCCGCTCCGTCACGCGTGGCACGTGGAGTTTTTCGACATCGAGCCCGATCGCGGGTTCAAATACCGCCAGGTTCGCGGGCCGTTTGCCGAGTGGATCCACACGCATCGCTTCACGCCGAGCGAAGGCGGCCGCTCGATTCTCGAGAACGAGGTCGAGTACCGGCTTCCGTTCGGCCCGATCGGATACGCGTTCGCGTCCGGGTTCGTCGAGGACCGCTTGAAGGCGATGTTCGAGTATCGGCACGCCTTGCTCGCGAGCGATCTTCGACGGCACGGGTTGTTCCGGGACCGTCCGCGTCTCCGAGTCGCGGTCACGGGCTCGCGCGGGCTCATCGGTTCGGAACTCGTGCCGTTCCTGGCCACGGGCGGGCACGCGATCCGTCGTCTCGTCACGGGGGCGGCTTCGAAGCCTCGCTTCAACGACGGCACGGAGCACGTGCCGTGGGATCCTCGGGCCCCGGTCGATCCCGCGGCGTTGGACGGCTGCGACGCGCTGATCCACCTCGCGGCCGAAGGGATCTCCGACGGCCGCTGGACGGACGCGAAGCGGGCGCGGATTCGCGAGAGCCGCACGATCCCGACGCGGCGCCTCGCCGAGGCGATCGCGGCGTTGCCCCCCGGCCGTCGCCCGAAGGTGTTTCTGAGCGCGAGCGCAGTCGGCTTCTACGGCGATCGCGGCGACGAGGAACTGCCCGAGACCGCGAGCCTCGGAACGGGCTTCCTCGCGGAGGTGTGCCGGGAGTGGGAAGCGGCGACGGGCCCGGCCGAATCCGCCGGCGTCCGCGTCGCGCATCTGCGGATCGGAGCGGTTCTCTCGCCCAAAGACGGAGCCCTCGGGAAGCAGTTGCCCGCGTTTCGGGCCGGGCTCGGCGCCGTGCTCGGTTCCGGGAAACAATGGGTGCCGTGGATCACGATCGGGGACGCGGTCGGGGCCATTCACCACGCGCTGATGGCGGGCGAACTCGCGGGGCCGATGAACCTTCAGGCGCCGGCCTCGGCGCGGAATCGCGACTTCACCAAAGCTCTTGGCCGAGCCCTCTGGCGGCCCGCGTTCAACTGGCTACCACGGTCCGCATTGAAGTTGATGTTCGGGGACGTGGCGGACGGGGTGCTCCTCGCGAGCATGCGCGGGCGGCCGGACAAACTCCTCGCCTCTGGCTTCACCTTCGATCATCCCGAACTCGAACCCGCGCTCCGATTCCTGCTCGGCAAGTTCCCCGTGGCGTGAACGTCAGCGGGCGGCCGCAAGCCACGGCAGAACCTTCTCGAAGCTCTCGATCGGGAAGCCGATCACGTTGCTCGCGGTTCCGTCTTCGACCGTGAGATACGGGTCGTTCGGCAACTCGATGGCGTAGGCCCCGGAGCACCCTTCCCACTTCCGCGTTCGCAGGTAGGCCTCGATCTCGGCCTCGGTCAGGGCTTTCATCCGCACGAGGCTGCGTTCCTGCCACGTGAATTGCCAGTCGCCGGGGCGAAGCCACAGGCACACGCCGGTCCAGAGTTCATGTACGGAGCCCGCGAGGGATGTGATGATGCGGCGAGCGTCGGCTTCGTCCTCGGGTTTGCCCACGACTTTTCCGTTCAGCCAGCCCACGGTGTCCGCCGCGATCACGAGGCCGTCGTCCACCCGCTTCGCGACCGCCTCGGCTTTGAGCCACGCGAGTTCGGCCACATAATGGCGGCAATCGCCGAGGCGGGCTTCGGTCGGCTCGTCGATGTGCGAGGGTTGAACGGCGAAGGTGTAGCCCGCGCGTTCGAGCAGCCAACGGCGACCTTGCGACCCGCTGGCGAGGATCAGGCGGAACGGGAGCGACGGGACCATGTTCGAATCGCCTCGGCGAGTTTCGGCTCGAGTTTCGCGGGCCCGAGTTCGCTCATGCAAATCATGTTCGGGCACGTCTTGATGTAGCTGCCGCCGCAGGGCACGGCGGTTTCGAGTGCTCCGGAGAACAGCCCGTACGGCCCGTGCTTTGCGATCTTCGTGCAGGTATACGGAGCGACGCAGGGGACGCCGAGCGCCGCGGCGAGGTGCAGCGGGCCCGTGTCGTTCCCCACCATGATGTCCGATTCGGAGAGCAGCCCCGCGAGTTGCGGGATCGCGGTCTTCCCGGTGAAGTCGCGGCTCGGGCCGTTCAGCCCGCGGATCGCCTCCAGCGACAGGGGCGTGTCGTCGGCGGACCCGAGGAAGACGCACGTTCCGGGAACGTCGCGAAGCAACGCGGCGAAGTGGGCCGGCGGCCAGCGCTTCGTCACCCACTTCGCGCCGACCGCGACGGCGACGATCGGCCGCGGCAGATCCCGAAGTTCGTTCGCGGCCCACGCTCTCGCTTCCGGAGCGACCAGGACGTGGAACCGCTTCGGCCCGGCGCCCGCGCCGAGGAACTCGGCCACTTTCCAATATCGATCCACGGCATGCATCGATTCCGCGCCCTGAATCTCGACGCGGTGCGTGTATGCGAGGCGGCTTCCCTCGCGGGCGTTGGCGAAGCCGACACGCACGGCCGCTCCCGTGGCGCGAGTCATGAGCCCGGAGCGAAGCAGGCCTTGAAGGTCGATGACGAGATCGAAGCGGCGTCGACGCAGTTCGCGGCCGAACGAGACGGCGTACTTCGCCGCACGCAAGGCCCCGCGCTTGCCGATCCCGCGGTCGAACGCGATCGTCTCGTTCAGGTCGGGATGGCCCGCGAGCAGCGGCTCGAACGACTTGTTCACCACCCACGCGAGATGGGCCTCGGGAAACTTCAACCGCAGCGCGGCGAGCACCGGCAGAGCGTGAACGATGTCGCCCAACGCGCTCGGCTTGATGATCGCGATCCGTCGCGGATGGAAATCCAAACCTACTCCTGCGCGGCGGGTTTCTTCGGCAGCAGGGCCAACACGGCGACGAGCGCGATCACCGCCATCGCGTACGGCAGTGTGTGCGATGCGTGCAGTTTGAACAAGACCGAACCGAGCAACGGGCCGAGGATGCGGCCGAGCGACGCGAACGACTGGTTCACCCCGCTGACTTCGCCCTGCCGCGACGGGTCGGCGCTCTTCGACACCAGCGCCGAGACCGACGGATTGACGAACGCGAAGCCGATCACCGCGAGCGCCATCACGATGTAGAACGCGGCCTTGATCGGCGGCGCGTCCGGAGTCGAGGCGAGATACGCGACCACGCCGAGCCCGCCCAGGCCGAGGATCATCAGGCCGATGCCGAGACGCAGCAACGCGTGCTCGGATCTCTTCTTGATCAGCGGGCGGTACATTCCGCCGGCGAAGAGAAGCACGAATCCGACCAGCGCGAACACGAGGAAGTTGTCCCGGTCGGTGAGGCCGAAGGCGTCCTTCGTGAGCATCGCGAGGGTCGCCTCGAAGTTGGCGAAAGCGAAGATCGCGAGGAAGTACACGAGCACGAGCCGGCCGACGTTCGGCATCCGCAGCACTTCGCGAGTCCGTTCGATGCTGAAGAATTCCTTCCCGGCCTTGTTCTCGGGATTGCGGGTTTCCTTGAACTTGGCGAGGGCGAAGAGCAGAGCGATGGCCGAGAGCCCGGAGGCGAGCGCGCCGACGCCCCACGGTTCGTCCTGGAACAGGCCGAGGCCGAAGTACGCGATGAGCGGCCCGAGCGTGAACCCGCCGCCGAAGGCGATGCCGATGAGGGCCATGCCCTTGGCGCGTTTCTCGCGCGTGGTGCAATCGGCGATCACGGCCGCGGCCGTGCCCACGCTCGCCCCGGCGATGCCGGAGCCGATCCGCGACGCGAACATGAGCGCCACCGCGAGCGTGGCCTGCTCCACGGGCAGCGTCACGGAGTAGCCGTAGAGGGCGTAGAAGATCACGGAGCCGAGCAGGCTGACGAGCAGCACGGGGCGGCGGCCGATGCGATCCGAGACGCGGCCCCACACCGGCGAAAATACGAACTGCATCAGCGAGAACGACGAGAAGAGCACGCCGATCACAAGCCCGCGTTCCTGCTCCGAGAGGTTCGGCAGATAATGCTCGACTTGCCGCGGCATCACCGGCAGCACGATCCCGAAGCCGAGCAGGTCGATGAACACGACGAGCCAGACGATGAACATCGCGGAACGGGGCGGCTTCGCTTCGGCGGAAGAACTCATCCGGTGAAGATAGGAATGCCCCGCGCCCCGGAACAGCAGGTTACTGCCAGCCGCGGCGTCGGAAGAGCCACCCGGCGGCGAAGAGCCATCCGCAGGCCAGAGCGATCGCTCCGATCAAGTGGAGCCAGTGGTACGGGTAGACGTCCCCGGAGAGGGCGGCGTGCAGGATCCGCGGGCCGTGATATTCCACCGTGAGGTGAGGGATGATCGGCACGCCGTTCGTCGAGCAGATCAAAAGCACCATCGACACGGACATCAGATAGCACATCGAGCCGAGGAACGCGGCCCGTTGCGTCTTCGCGAGCGTGGCGACCGTCATTCCGATGCCGAGGAACCCGCCGGCCATCGCGGTGAGAGAGAGCCAGAAGAAGAGGCTGCCGAGCACGGCCGGGCGATAGATGCCGGCCAGGATCGCCGAGAGCAGCATTCCCATGACCGGATAGAAGAGGAACTTCGCGAAAAGAATTTCGAACGGGGAAGCGGGCGAGAGGGCCTGGGCCAGCAGGACGCCGCGCTCGCGTTCCTCGCAGTTCAAAGTCGAGAGCAGATACACGCAGGTGAAGTACAACGCGAACAGCACGATGGCGGTGGCGATGGTGGAGCGGAAGTCCAGGGTCTTGCCGCCGAGGCCCTTGCGGTCGATCTCGAGTCGCGGCACGCGACCGCCGGCTTCCGTCACGCGGCGACTGAACTCGCGATGGGCTTCGAGAACGGCCCAGTCGTTGCCCGGATCGAAGGTCGGTTCCGGGCCGAGTTTCGATTTGTCCGCCTGCTTCTCGGCCTCGGCGCGGAACGCACGTCGCGATTCCCGCCAGAACCAGGCCTCGAACGGAGCCAGCGCGGTCGGGTCGCCTTCCGGGTGCCACACGTACACCTGCAGGGCCGCGGGCTTCCCGTCTTCGAGAATCTGCCGGACCTGAAGAGCCCCGGTGCCCACAGGGTAGACGATCAGCCCCTCGATGGCGTCCGCGTTGCCGAGTTCGCGAAACTGGATGCGTTCCTGCAACTCCTTGGGCACGTTGGCCTGGAGGTGTTTGACGAGCGGCGTCGCGCGGTCGAAATCGATGAAGCAGTGATGCACGCCGCCGCCGACGCCGCTCCCGCCGGCCGCGGCGGCCTCGTCCGGCGCGAACACGGAGAGAAGCACGGCCGAGGCGAGCAGCAGCAGAATAAACGCGATCCCGCCGCGGTTCGCGAGGTGCCGCGCGAACTCCTTGTTCAACAACGCTCGGATGATGTGCACTCGCATCAGTCGAAGGCCTGCCCCGTGAGTTTCAGGAACGTGGCGTGGAAGTCGAACTCGCGGGTCCGCATGGCGGCGACTCGGCCGGAGTTCACGAGAGCCGCCAACTGGCCTTTTTCCGCGTCCAAGTCGAACACGAGCCGTTCGCCGTCGTCGCGAATCACGTCCACCTTGCGCTCGGTGTGGGCTTGCTTCAGGGCGAGGGGCGAATCGAGGGCCACGAGCTTGCCGCGGCAGACGATCCCGACGCGATCGCAGATCGTCTCGACTTCGTCCATGTCGTGCGTGGTCAGGATGATGGTCGCTCCGGCCTTCACGCGGTCTCGCAGGATGCGATGCACGACCTCGGCGGAATGAATGTCGAGGTTCGCGGTCGGTTCGTCGAGGTAGAGGATGGGCGGTTCGTGGAGCAGCGCCCGCGCGAGGAGCAATTTCTTCCGCATGCCGAGCGAGTACCCGCGAACGGGGAGGTCGGCGGCTTCTTCGAGTTCCACGAGTTCGAGCACGTCCTGGGCGCGACGTCGCGGCACGCCGTAGAGTTGCCCGAAGAATTCGAGGTTGCGCCGGCCCGTGAACTCCTCGAAGTGGTTCTCGCGGTCCGGCACGTACCCGAAGATCGGCTTGATCTTCGCCCACTCGCGAACCACGTCGAACCCGGCGACGCTGACCGCGCCGCCGGTCGGCCGTCGCTGGCCGATGAGCACGCGGATGGTGGTCGATTTGCCGGCGCCGTTCGGGCCCAGCAGGCCGAACAGCTCGCCGCCGCGAATGTCCAAGTCGAGACCGTCCACGGCCGCGAACGAGCCGTAGTGCACGCGCAAACCGGCGAGTCGGATCATGGGTTCGCCGGCGGAATTCACTGATGCGGACTCGCTTCTCAAACCTGCGGGGCGGAGAAGTTTAGAACGAAATTCACAATTCGCCAGTCCCGCGGCCGATGAACACGGCTGATGCGCGGGACGAGCCCATGAGATTCAACAATATCGAATTGCTCAGGCTGGCGGCGGCCGTCGGCGTCGCGGTCATCCACCTCGCGATGTACGCGCGCATCGAATTCGGAATCGACAACGAATTCACCGCACGCTGCAAATGACGTGGCTCGGGCCGGCATCGCTCCCGTGTTCTTCGCCGTTTCCGGGTTCGTGCTTTCGCATGTCATGCACGCCACGACTCCGGGCCGCTTCCTGAAGCTGCGGGCCGTCCGGCTCTACCCCGCATACTGGCTCGTCGCGAGTTTCATCTCCGCCATCACGGCGCTCGGACTCTGGCCCGGCCCGTACCTCCGCATCACCGAGCCGAACCCCACCTGGCATACGATCCTGCTGCTGCCGCCCGGCAGCATCCGCCTCGGGCAGTATCCGCTGATCGTGGAGTGGACGCTGATCTACGAGATCGTTCTGTGGATCTGGCTGATCGGCACATGGACCGTATTCGGCAAGGCGCGCGTAAAGTGGCTTGCGGCGGCGTGGCTGGCCGTGCTCGCGGCGAAGGTCGCGATCCGCCCCGATTTCGGAAGCTCGACGATCCCGCAGTGGTCGACCGTGTGGCTGTCCGTGTTCGTTGCGCCGTTCCTGCTCGGCATCCTGGCCTACGAACTGCGGCAAATGGGTCGCTCGTTCCGCTGGCCGGCGCTGGCCGCGATTCTCGCGCTACACGTTCTCGCGCTGCAGATTCCGTTTGAACAGCGCCTCGACTGGCACTTCGGGCTGAGGGGACTCGCCGCGGGGCTCTCGATCTGGTTCATCGTCCAGCTTCCCGACGTGTCGAAGACCAACCCGCTCGTCCGCGCCGGCTCGTGCAGCTATGGCCTGTACCTGACACATGTCCCGCTGATGCTCTTCGGCTACCGCGTGCTGGAGCGGTGGAACGCGACCACCGGCGCGACGACGGTTTGCCTCGTCGGCGCGTTCACGCTGCTGGTCGGCCTCGCGCTCGGCCGCTTGGAAGCGCTGATGCACGTCCGGTTGAAGAAACTCGCCGACCGCCGGCTTGTGCTGCCGGCGATCCGCATCCCGGGATTGCGACGCCTCACCGGCTCACGTTGAAGTACTTCGCGTCCGGATGGTGGAACACGATCGCGGTCGTGCTCTGCTCCGGCTCGAGTTGGAACTGCTCGCTCAACTCCAGACCGATGCGTTGCGGTTCGATCAGCTCGAACAACTGCTGCTGATCCTCGAGCCGCGGACAGGCCGGGTAGCCGAATGCGTAGCGACTGCCGCGGTAGTGCCCTTTTAAGAGCTTCCGCACGTCGGTGGCGTCGTCCGAAGCGATGCCCCATTCACGCCGCAGTTCGCGATGGAAGTATTCGGCCAACGCCTCGGCGGATTCGACGCCGAGGCCGTGCAGATAGAGGTAATCCTGATACTTGCCCGCCTGATACCACTCCTGCGCGATCTTGGTCACCTCGCGGCCCATGGTCACGGCCATGAAACCGACGTAGTCCACGGCGCGGCCATCCTTCAACGATGCGGTGTAGTCCGCGAGGCAGAGGAACTCGCCGTCGTCCTGCCGTGGGAAGTCGAACGTTTGCCACGGGGTGCGGTGGTCGTCGCGGAACACGGTGAGCGTGGTGCCGTCGGAAGCGGCGGGGAAGAAGCCGTACGTCACGGCGGGGCGGAGGATGTTCTCGGCGAGGCAAAGCGCCTTGAGGCGCTCGAGCGCCGGCCGGGCCGTCTCGCGGATCTGCTTCTCGTACTCGGAGATCTTCACCCCGCCCTTGCGGAACTGCCACTGGGTGGAGAACAGCGTCAGTTCGTTGAGGAAGCCGAAGACCTCGTTCATGTCGAAGTCGGTGCGAACCTTTGAACCGATGAACGGCGGCACGGGCCGATCAGGTGCAGGTGGAACAGTCCCCGAGCGGGGGGCGTCAGCCTCCCGTGTCTTGCGGGGCTTCTCGAGGACCGCCGACGATCCCGCCACGGGGGACTCGCGTCCCCCGCTCGGTTGGCGGCTCACGACACCTCTCAACGCCGCGCTGCCGACCGTGCCCAGTTTCTTGCGGGCGGCCAACTGGTCCATGATGCGGAGGCCGTCGAACGCGTCCTCGCCGTAGAACAGTTGTCCCTTGTAGATCGCACGAAGATCCTGCTCCACGTAGCGGCGGTTGAGCGCGGCCCCGCCGAGGATCACCGGCGGAGCGAGGTGGCGTTCGTTCAGCGTGATCAAGTCTTCCTTCATCACCACGGTCGACTTCACGAGCAGGCCGCTCATGCCGATCGCATCCGCCTCGTGCTTCTGGAACTCCGCGATCATCGTCTCGATCGGCTGCTTGATGCCGATGTTGTAAACCTTGTAGCCGTTGTTCGAGAGGATGATGTCCACGAGGTTCTTGCCGATGTCGTGCACGTCGCCCTTCACGGTCGCGAGCACGATCTTGCCCTTCTCGGCGCCTTCGACCTTCTCCATGAACTGTTCGAGGTGCGCGACCGCGGCCTTCATCACCTCCGCGGATTGCAGCACGAACGGAAGCTGCATCTGCCCGGAGCCGAAGAGGTCCCCCACGACCTTCATGCCGTCCAGCAGGATCTTGTTGATGATGTCGATCGGCGAGTGCTTCTCGCGTGCGGCATCGAGATCGGCGATGAGGCTCTCGCGGCGGCCCTGGATGATCGCCTGTTTGAGCCGCTCCTCGACCGTGTCGCCGAGCGATTGCGTCTTCTTGGACTCGGCCTTCTTGTCCGCGTAGTGTTCGATCAGCAGTTGCAGCGGGTCCTCGGTGCAGTTCCCTTCCGCGTCGAACACGCGTTCGTCGAAGAGCAACCGGCGGCACAGTTCCTTGCCCGTGTCGTCGATCGACGAGAGCGGCATGATCTTGGCCGCGTGCAGAATCGCCGAATCGAGACCGTACTCCAGCGCGTAGTGCAGGTACACGCTGTTCAGCACCTGCCGCGTGTACGGGGCGAGGCCGAAGGAACAGTTCGAGAGGCCGAGATGCGTGAGGGCGCCGGGCAGGTTCTGCTTGATGAGTCGGAGCGCCTCGAAGGTCGCGATCGCGCTCTTTCGTGTCTGCTCCTGCCCGGTCGAAAGCGGGAACACCAGTGTGTCGAACATCAGGTTCGACGGATGGATGCCGTACTCGTCCACCACGATGTCGTAGATGCGTTTGGCGACCTCGAACTTCCACTCCGCGGTGTCGGCCTGGCCCTTTTCATCGATGGTGAGCGCGACCAGCGCCGCGCCGTATTTCTTGGCGAGGATCGTCTTCGGGTCCAGCGTCTTGCGGCCGTCTTCGAGATTGATCGAGTTGATGATCGCCTTGCCGCTGCACAGCTTGAGCGCGGCCTCGATCACCGGCACCTCGGTGCTGTCCAGCATCAGCGGCTTCGTGAGCACCGCATTGTAGCGCTTGATCGTCTCCTTCATGTCGCGGACACCGTCGCGGCCGACGTAGTCCACGCACACATCGAGAACGTGAACGCCTTCGCGCTCCTGCTCCTTCGCCATTTCCACGAGCCCGTGCCAGTCTTCCTTTTCGAGAAGCTGCTTGAACTTGCGGGAGCCGTTGGTGTTGGTCCGTTCGCCGACGAGGAGCGGCTTCTGATCGACGACGAGTTCCTGCCAACCCTGCAGGCTCGAAACCGCGGGGATGAACTTCGGCGAACGCGGCGTCACCTTCCGGCCGTGGAGCCGATCGCAGACGGCTTTCAAGTGTCGATGGGTGGTGCCGCAGCAGCCGCCGACGATATTCACGCCGAACTCGCCGAGGAACTGGTCGAGCCATTCCGCGAGCGGTTCCGGCTCGAGCGGGAAGAACGTCTCGCCGTTCCGCATCTCGGGCAAACCCGCGTTCGGCAACACGCTCAGCAGCTTGCCGCTGACCTGGCTCAGGTGGCGGATACTGGAGAGCATCAGGTCCGGACCCACTCCGCAGTTCATGCCGAGCACGTCGATCTCATCGATCTCTTCGAGCGCGACGAGAGCCGTCGGGATGTCCGTGCCGGGAAGCATCTTCTGGTTCTGGTCGATGATCGTGAGTTGAACCATGAGCGGCAGGCGCACGCCGCGGCGCTTCATCTCTTCGATCGCGGTGATGGCCACGATCTTCGCTTCGAGAATGTCGAAGCACGTCTCGATGAGCAGGGCATCCACGCCCTCTTCGATCATGGTGCCGATCTGCGGGCGGTACGCGTCCGCCAGTGTGTCGAAGTCCACCCAGATGGCGGGATCGGTGAGGGAGGGCATCTTCGTGCCTGGCCCGATGGAGCCCACGACGAAGCGCGGCCGGTCCTTCGTGCTGTACGCGGCGGCGGCTTTCTTCGCGATGCGAATGTTCGCGCGATTGATCTCGTCGAGTTTTCCGTCCATGCGGAACTCGCCGAGGCCGATCTTGTTCGCGTTGAAGGTGTTGGTCTCGACCGCGTCGCAACCGGCCTCGAAGAACCCTTTATGAATCTCCTCGATCCACTCGGGGTGCGTGTAGCAGAGCGCGTCAGACAGGTTCATCAGCGATTTGCCGTCCGGCCCGTGACCCCAGTCCGCGTCGGTCGGGTGATAGCGGTGGAGGCTGGTGCCCATGCCGCCGTCCAGAATGACGACGCGTTCACGGGCGAGTTTCAGGAACGGGGAATCGCAGGACATGGCGAGCCTTCGAAGCGGGCGAAACGATCATTATCGAGAATATGCCGCAAGGTGGAAGTGACGCCATGCCAACCGCCGAGGTTCGGCCTACATGAGGAGCCCGGCCACAGCCGCGTTGATCAGCGTGGCGAGGAAGCCGACGAAGAGGGCCTTCATTCCGAGGCGGGCGAGGTCGGCGCGGCGGCTCGGCGCGAGCGCCCCGATGCCCCCGAGTTGAATCCCCACAGAAGCGAAGTTCGCGAACCCCGTGAGGGCGTACACCGCGAGCAATCGCGAGCGTTCGCTCAGTTCCTTGAAGTGGGCCGTACCATCGAGCTTCCCGCCGAGCGAGAGGTACGCCACGTGTTCGTTCGCCGCGAGCTTGATCCCAAGCAACGTGCCCACCTTGTTGCATTCGGACGGATCGACGCCGATGAGAAACGCGACCGGCGAGAAGATCCAGCCGAAGATCGTTTCGAGCTTCATGCCGTGCCAGATGCCGTCGAGCATGATGTCGATCAGGGCGATGAATGCGATGAAGCCGATGAGCATGGCGGCGACGTTGAGCGCGAGCCAGAGGCCGTCCTTCACGCCGGAGGCGGCCGCGTCCACGGCGTTCACATAGGCCGTTTCCACGGTGATGGGGGCGGTTCCGGCCGTCACGGGCTTTCCCGCCTCGGGGAGAACCAGTTTCGTGAGGTAGAGGCTGCACGGGCACGCCATCACGCACGTGGCGAGGATCGAAACCGGGTCGGCGCCGTAGCTGATGTAGAGAGCCATCATGCCGCCCGAAATGTGGGCCATGCCGCTGCCCATGAGCGCGAGCAGTTCCGATTTCGTCATCCGGGGCACGAACGGCTTCACGATCAGCGGAGCCTCGGTTTGCCCCATGAAGACGTTCGCGGACACGGAGAGCGTCTCGGCGCCGCTCGTGCCCATCAGGTACATCATCGCCCGCGCCATCAGCTTCACGAAGAACTGCAGCACGCCGAAGTAGTACAGCACGGAGAAGAACGACGAGACGAAGAGGATCGGCGGCAGCGCCTTGAACGCGAAGACGAACCCGGCCGGGCCGTCCTCCTTCGAGAGCGAGCCGAACACGAACTCGCCGCCCTTGTCCGAGGCGGCGATCAGGGCCTTGATGCCGACTCCGATCGCGACGAAGACGACCTGCACTTCTTTCACATGGATCACGGCAACGGCGAGAGCGAACTGCAGGCCGATGCCCCAGAGCAACGTCTTGCGGCTGACCGATTGCAGACTCTTCGAGACGCACGCGGCAATCCCAAGGAAGCAGAGGATGCCCATGCCGGCCTGGAAGCGGTGGCCGAGCGTGGCGTGCAGGAGATACGCCGTGCCGCCGAGCGCCGCGACGCCCGCGGCAAGCGCGAGTCGCCACGCGATCGGTGTCGGCGGAAGCGGCGTTTCCGGCGGGGGCAGTTCATCCACACTCGAGGCGGACGCGGCGGCGGCGGGCGCGGGCGCGATCATGCAAGCTCCGTCCACGAGAGAGGTGACGGGGGCACGATAGCCCCCCGATCCGGGAACGTCGAGAGCCGCGGCCACATGCGAATGTCGGAGTCTTCACCTCTACCCCCAGCTTTGTGGGGGAGAGGTCGGAATCGAAGCCGCGCCGTGTGGCTTCGACTCCGGGTGAGGGGGCGTTTGGGAGAATCACCGAAGGCCCCTCACCCGCCACGTCGCTGCTCGGCGCATCCCACGCTAAGCTGAAAGCGGAGGTGTGTCGTGATCGATGTGATGATCTTCGGTTGCGGGTATGTCGGGCGCCGCGCGGCGGCACGATGGTTGGCCTCGGGGCGGAGCGTCGCCGCGCTCACAAGGCGGAACGCCGGCGAACTTCAAGCCCTCGGTATCGAGCCGATCGTCGGCGACGTTTGCGACCCGAGTTCGTTGAAGTCGCTGCCGCGAGCCCGCACCGTGCTTCACGCCATCGGGCTGGATCGAACGTCCGGCCGCACCATGCGTGAGGTCTACGTTCAGGGGCTCGCGAATATCCTCGCCGCGATTCCGAGGCCGGACCGATTCATCCACGTTTCGAGCACGAGCGTCTACGGCCAAACGGACGGAAGCTGGGTGAACGAAGATTCGCCGACCGAACCGGTCGAGGATTCCGGCCGCGTCGTGCTCGACGCCGAGCGTCTGCTCACGGAGGCGATCGTGCTCCGGTTCGCGGGCATCTACGGACCGGGCCGCCTGATTCGCAAGCAGGCCCTGATGAACGGCGAACCGCTCGTCGGCGACTGCGAGAAGTGGTTGAACCTGATTCATGTGGACGACAGCGTGGAGGCGATTCTCGCGGCCGAGGCGCGGGCCGAACCCGGCTCCACGTTCAACGTCGCGGATGGCGTGCCGGTCTCGCGACGGGACTTCTACACGGAATGGGCGAAGTTGCTCGGCGCCCCGGAGGCGAAGTTCGACCATCGGCCCGAGCCCGGCGCCGCGAATCGCCGCGTCGTCATCGGGAAGGCTCGCGCTTTGTTGAATTGGACACCGACGCGAACCAGTTACCGCGACGGGCTCGTCGGTTTGAGTTGACCCGCCGCGGGCGGCATCGGACAATTTGGGAAGAAGGGAGCAGGCATGATCCAAACCGCCGCGACACTCGACGACCTGATGAAGGTCGACGGCAAGGCCGAACTCATCTCCGGAAGGATCGTGACGTTCATGCCCAACGGACACTGGCCTGTGGA